>Ga0153956_1000118_pt1 | contig 98866 bp, 89 predicted proteins | sample TSFL040MetaG_FD_104704 | JGI IMG/M metagenome (GOLD analysis project Ga0153956, IMG submission 104704) | Attine ant fungus gardens microbial communities from Florida, USA - TSFL040 MetaG | ecosystem: Host-associated > Fungi > Mycelium > Unclassified | place: USA: Florida, Wekiwa Springs... | reverse complement strand
GAACTTGGATTCTCAGATCAATTTGCGGCCAATCCGATGCAGGCTGCCGGATTTTCTGCGGCAAGTTTTGCGGTCGGTGCGATAATGCCGATAATGGCCGCGTGGCTGTGCGGTGATAGGCCGATGATCGTGCCGGTAGCAGGCAGCTCGCTCTTATTTTTAACGATACTCGGAGCGATCGCGGCTAAGGCCGGCGGGGCGAATATCATAAAAGGAGCAGTTCGCGTACTCTTTTGGGGAGCCTTTGCGATGGCCGCAACCGCAGTTGTCGGACATTTGTTCGGTACGTCCGTAAGTTAGCGTCTTGTGATATCTTCGCCGATCGTCCACACGATTACCGAACTCGAAAGGCCGATACCTGACAGACGTCCTGCCATCATTATCAGCGTCTCGCCATTATCTACCGCATCGGCATCGAGAAGGCATTTTTCGCCTGTCTTAAGCATTTCGCCCGTCGAACCGGCATCTGAATGAAGCAGCGGATTAACGCCCCAGATGAGAGCGAGCTGATTGCGAGCATCTTCGGATGTCGTCAAGGCAAATGTCTGCAGGCCGGAGCGTACCGATGACAGACGACGAGCCATCAGGCCGGACTCGGTAAAGACCGCGACCTTTTCGGTCTTGATCTCTTTTGCCGCATAAGCTGCGGCCTTGCACAATGCCTGACTGGTGCGTCCGGAAGGCGGTTGAGAGAACTTGACCGGTTTTTTGAGCTGTTCGGGTTTGATCGTCTCTGCCGAATCAACGATGCGGACCATTGTATTGATCGATTCGACCGGATGACGGCCGCTGGCGGTTTCGGCTGAGAGCATTACGGCGTCGGTTCCGTCCCAGACGGCATTTGCCACATCCGAGGCCTCAGCGCGCGTCGGGAAAGGATTTTCGATCATCGACTGGAGCATCTGCGTCGCGGTGATGACCATCTTGTCGTGAGCGACCGCAAGCTCAATGATGCGCTTTTGATAAACAGGGACAAGTTCGACGCTTGTCTCGACGCCAAGGTCGCCGCGGGCTACCATTACGCCGTCCGATTCCTCTATGATCTCAATGAGGTTATCGATTGCCTCGGCCTTTTCGATCTTGGAAACGAGGAGCGGGCGGCCGAGTTTGCGGGTATTCAATTCCTTGATGCGTGCCTTTGCCTGCCGGCAGTCGTCTGCGGTACGCACAAATGACAGAGCGATATAATCGACATTTTGCGTCATTGCCCATTCGAGATCGGCGTGATCTTTTCGGGTCATCGACGGTATCGGCAGTGACGTATTAGGCAGATTGATGCCTTTGCGTTCGAGCAGTATGCCGCCGACGATCACCTCGGTCTCGACGTCGGTTGCCGTCTTTGAGATAACCTTTAGCTCGATCGCTCCGTCATCGATCAAAATGCGAGTTCCGGGCTCGACAACGCCGGGAATGTCGTCATAATTCGTACTGACCTCGTTTACATTGCCGGGCACATCGCGGGTCGTAATGACAAAACGGCTGCCTTGCGTCAGGACGACAGGTTTGCCGTTCTCGAGAAGTTTCGTGCGGATCTTTGGCCCCGAGAGGTCGATAAGCACAGCCAGCGGACGATCCAATTCAGCCGCGATCTCTCGGGCGAGCCGTATGCGCTCGGCGTGTTCCTCGTGAGTGCCGTGCGAAAGGTTAATGCGAATTGCGTTGAGGCCCGCATTCATCATCGCGGTGAGGGTCTCTCGCGTTTCTGACGCCGGGCCGAGCGTCGCGAGTATCTTTGCTTTTCTCATTTAACAAACTCTTCGCCGGCGACAAAGCCGGCGGAAACTTAATTATTTCGCGTTCAGTTCGGCATGTCTATCCAACAGGCTGTGAATGCAGGCGACATATGCCGAGTGTGACCAGGTCAGCGGTGAAACGGACAAGTGTTTGCCGCTGATCGGATCGATCTGTTCGGGCAGGACGCCGGACGGCAGTGCCTGGCCGACGGTCCATTCTAGTAACTTAACGGCTCTGTCAAGATCGTCAGGCGTTCTTGCTTTTGCGATGTAATATTCCGCAAGCCAGAGCGTGCATATTATCCACGAATTGCCGATAATGCCGTCCGATTCGCGCATATAGCCGTCGCCTTCGAAACGGGCGACACCGCCGATATCGGTACGACTCCACAATAAATGTTCGACCGACCCCATTGTGGACGTCACAAGGGCATCGTCGATATCAAAACAGCCGAAGTAAAAAATGCCGAATAATGACGCATCTGCCGTCGGGTCAGGCGTAAAAGTGTCGTCGCCGTTTGCGAGCAGACATCTGAGAAATCGTCCGCGCTCATGATCGTATAGATGTTCACGCATCGCGACGACGATCTCGTCTGCGGCGGTAAGATATCGTTGACGACGCTTTTGATCATCAACACTTGCAGCGATATCAGCAGCGGCACGCAAAGCTCCGACAACCGCCGAACAGGTAAAGGTGTGAATGCCGAGGCGGTCCTCCCAGAGATTCCAGCTTGCCTCGGGCAGATGTGTGTCGTCACTGCGAAAATCGCACATAAAATCTGCAGACCGCACGACAAGATCGTGATATAGCTCGGGCGTCATTTTAACTGAGGCATGGCGGCAGTGTTCGCCCAATGCCCAGATGACGAGCGCGGTCTCGTCCTCTTGTATCGGATAAAGCTCTCGTTGCCGATATTTATCCCAATAGGCGTGCCAACCCGAACCGACAGTGCCGTCGGGATTGTATTTCTGCAAAAAATACCCGCGCGGATGCACGATCTTGCGGCAAAGGCTGAAAAAGTTTCGCGACGGCTCAAAAACGCCCGCGACATCGAGAGCATTTGCGATAAAAGCTCCGTCACGCGGCCAGAGATAGCTGTAATGGTCGGTTGCTCGTTCGGTCACGTCGTGGTCTGTCGCGGCGATGATCGCTCCGTTGCGATCGGTCTGTGTCGCAATTATCTGTAGGCTGCGGCGATATAGGGACCGCAGATCGTCGGACAGCAAAAGCTCAGCCTCCGGGTGCTGATCGATGATACGTGCTGGAATTAACTCAAGAGCATCGTCTATAAATGCCTTTGGCGAACGAGAATGTACTTTTGACTGTATTGCCGCAACGTCCGAGTGCGAAGTCCCGGCAGCGATCCAGTAATAGAATTCAAAGCTCTCGCCCGCATTTATCTTTGATGAGATGCCGATGGTCGAATCGACCGACCCTTCAGTGATCGCTCCGCCGTGAAGTTCGCCGTCCTCGGCATCGCGCCAAGTGCCTTGAGTGTCGCAAAAGGCTTTGCGGCCCGTAGCGAATTGATCGAAATGCGGCTTTGTGTCGATCAGAAAATAACGATGCTTTTCATAATGGATCAGCGACCGCGTCTGCGGATCGTAAAACGCGGTGTCACCGACCTTATTCTCATAAATGCGGAAATCGTGATGAAGAAAGATGCGAAATTCGCGTTCATGCCCCGCGTTGTTGGTGATGGTTATCCTGCGCAGAAGAATATCGTCGTCAGGGGCGACCGTATCGTTGCAGCGAAGAGTTGCCGACAGAGCGTTGTTTTCGAGCGTGACATCGGTGACATTAGTGTCACCGATGTATCTCATCGAGCGTGTCCAGCCATGATCGTGTATCCACGAAAATTCGCGATCGACCCAGACGCCGAATCGAAAAGGAAATCCCTCGCTGTGATTTTCCTGTCCGACGTGCGGAAAGTACACGTCGCGGATCTGGTAAAACTCGTCAAAATTGATCAAAAATCGGCCATTGCCGACAGGTAGGTCTCGCATTAGATCTTGTTTAATCAGCCATCAGCGTCGGGCAGCGGTTCGCTTAGGGCCATAAATTTTAATTCGTCGCCAGTGCGGTCTTGACCGCAGTATCGAGATCGAGCTTGATACGATCACTGAATCCGACGAACTTTTTAACGATCTGCCCGTTACGGTCGATGATCAGCGTCTGGGGTATGGCATCATCGGTAGCGAAAACGAACTTTGTAAGTTCGGTCTCAGGATAGGCGATCGGGTAATCGAGTTTGGTCTCGGCGGTAAATTTGGGTATCTCGAGCTTATCGGTCTCATCGCCGACATGCAGGCCGAACACGGCTAAATTGTCAACGCCGTTAAGTGCGATCAGCGAATTGAGATGCGGTATCTCATAACGGCACGGCGGACAGTTCGTGGCCCAAAAATCAAGTATCACGGCCTTTCCCTTAAAATCGCTGACCTTATATACCTTGCCGCTGTCATCGGTCCAGGACATTTCGGAGATAGGTTTCGACGGCGGCATCGGGACATTGGTCGTCGGCTTATCGTTGATCGAGTCCGGACGGCCCGATACCGAGACGGGCTTGGCGGCGTCGATACACCCTGACATCAGAACCGCTGTAAATATGAGAAATGAAAGCATCAACGACCGCATATAGATAAATCAACGAATTGCCGGTTGGCATTCTATAGATACAAGTTTAACATCAATCGCGTGCATTATCCCGAACGCCTCGCAGCAGCGTTAAGACAACTGCAACATTTAAAGACATCAGATCCGGCGGCAATATCGGGCAGCGGCGGTGCATTTAAGTGCGGATGTGCCGTGCGTATCGAGTTGGAGACCGATGCCGCGCGCTCGACGATCACCGATGCAGGATACACTACTAACGGCTGCGGATATATGCTTGCCGCCGCAGAATCGGTATGTCGCGAGATCGTGTCAAAGAGCGTTACCGATCTCGGCGGTGCGGATGATGAGAGCATATATCAATGGGTAAGTAAATTTATCGTTAATATTCCGACCGAACGCAGTGAGTGCGTAAGAGCTGTATGCGACGCGCTTCATGCGGCATTTCATAAATTGCGTGCGAGGCGTATCTCTGAATATGTCGGCGAACTTCCGCTGGTATGTACCTGTTTCGGCGTTACTGAGCAGGCTGTCCACGACCTTATCGCTGCCGGCAGAGCGGCCGATCTCGACGATGTCGGGCGTCTCACCAATGCGGGCACCGGCTGCGGTTCGTGCCGAATGCTGATCGACGAAATGTTCGACAAACCTTGACTGCCGCTCTGTGATATACTTTCAAAAAAATTTGCCGCATTTGTCGGCTATATGTAGATCTGGAGGCTACTTTTTGTTATTTATTGCCGTCGATATAACTATATCGAATGTGCGCTGTTATTGAATGGACGACCCCGCCGGTATATCACTTCTCTTTTTTCAAGAGTCAGCGTCGCCGATCACTTTGACATCGGTACTGATCGATTTCCTGCTTATTCTTTTGATCGTCGGCTTAAATGCGTTCTTTGTCGCATCCGAGTTCGCACTCGTATCTTCGCGAAAAGCGAGGATACAGACACTTGCCGACGAGGGCAGCAGCGGTGCCAAAACGGTGCTGAAACTGATCGATAACCCGACATATTTTATCTCAGCCGTACAACTCGGCGTGACGTTGGCATCGCTGGCACTGGGTTGGCGGGGCGAACCGACCTTTGCCGCCCTGCTCGAACCTGTCGCTGAGCGTATCGCATCCGAAGGTACTGCGGGCTATATCGCTCACATCGTCGCCATCGTTATTGCGTTTTGTGCGATCACATTCCTGCACGTCGTGCTTGGCGAATTAGTGCCAAAGATGTTCGCTCTCGAGCGAGCTGAGCAGTTCGCTGTTTTTGCCGCGCGGCCGCTGGATCTTTTTGCCAAGATATTTTCGCCGATACTTTGGCTGCTCAATCAGACCGGCGGCCTGTTCGCCCGCGCACTTGGCCTTCATTCTTCGCTGGATCACACATCCGTTTATACCGAAGAGGAGATCCGCCAACTGGTCAAGATCTCGCAGGAGGGCGGCCAGATCAACGAAGAAGAACGCACACTGATCAACAAGGTGTTCGAATTCTCTGAGACCACGGTCAAAGAGGCGATGGTGCCGCGTACAGAGGTCGTCGCGATACCCGAGAGCAGCACATTTACCGAGATAATGGCGGCCTTTGACGAGAACGGTTATTCGCGGCTTGCGGTCTATCGCGGGTCGCTGGACGACATCGCGGGTGTTATTCACAGTAAAGATCTCATTCGTTACGCCGACCGAAAAGAAACATTCAAATTAGCTGACGTGCTGCTCAAACCGAACTACGTGGTCGATACCGCAAGGCTCGAAGATGTGCTCAGACAGATGCAGAAGGAAAAATTTCACTTCGGCTTTGTGGTCGATGAGCATGGCGGCGTCGAGGGCATTATTACGCTCGAAGACCTGCTCGAGGAGATCGTCGGCGATATATCTGACGAGCATGACGAGGAGGTCAATGAGCAGATCGCCGAACAGCCCGACGGCAGCTACCTGCTCGACGGCGGCCTCGCTGTAAGAGATCTTAATCGTCGCCTGGACATCAACATACCCGTTTCAGAGGCCTATACCACCATCGCCGGATTTCTTATGTCAGAGGCCGGACAGATACTTGACGAGGGCGATTCGCTGCCATTCAACGGATACGTTTTTAAGATCATTCGCGTGGACAAGCGGCGCATTCTTGAGGTAAGTATGCAGGCCGATGATGCTGTGCCGAACGTTTGATATTATGTAAAGATCGCCGGTGCGTAATTAAAGGCTTTTGCATCATGCGGGCCTCGATGACATCTATTTTATAAACGGAAAATAATATACGGAGAAATTATGAGTTATATCGAACAAATTTGGGCACGTGAGATCCTCGACTCAAGAGGCAATCCGACGATCGAGGCAGAGGTCGCATTAGAAGACGGCACACTGGGCAGAGCGGCTGTTCCGAGCGGTGCATCGACGGGTGAGAATGAGGCTGTCGAGCTTCGTGACGGCGACCAGCTTCGCTATGCGGGCAAAGGCGTCGAAAATGCGGTCAACCACGTCAATGATACCATCTCACGCGAACTCGAGGGCCTCGACGCTCTCGATCAGACGCTCATCGATGAGACGATGATCGCTCTCGACGGTACCGAAAATAAATCGAAGCTTGGTGCCAACGCCATTCTTGCGGTCTCGCTTGCAAATGCCCGTGCGGCTGCGGCGTCGCTCGAGATACCGCTTTACCGCTATATCGGCGGAGCCAATGCCAAGACACTGCCCGTGCCGATGATGAATATCCTCAACGGCGGTGCTCACGCTGATAATAACGTGGATTTTCAGGAATTTATGATAATGCCCGTCGGTGCGGATAGTTTTAAAGAAGCACTGAGAATGGGAGCCGAGATATTTCATAATCTTAAAAGTGTGCTCAAAACACGCGGTTACTCGACCAGCGTCGGCGACGAAGGCGGTTTTGCCCCCAATCTCAAGTCTAACGAAGAGGCCGTCGAGACCATTCTTGAGGCGATCGAAAGGTCGGGCTACAGTGCCGGCGATAACGTAATGCTCGCACTCGATCCGGCGTCGAGCGAGTTTTACAAGGACGGCAAATATATCTTTAAAAAATCGGACAAGCGCGAACTCTCGTCCGAGGAGATGGCTGCATATTGGGCCGACTGGTGCAGTAAATACCCGATCATCTCTATCGAGGACGGCATGGCCGAAAATGATTGGGACGGTTGGGTCGATCTCAATAACCGTATCGGAAAGAGCGTTCAGACCGTTGGTGACGATCTTTTTGTGACGAATACGCGTTTTCTGCAAAAGGGCATCGAACTTAATGCCGCGAATGCGATCCTGATCAAGGTCAATCAGATCGGTACGCTTACTGAGACACTCGACGCGATCGAGCTTGCCCGCACCAACAATATGACCGCCGTTATCTCACATCGTTCGGGTGAGACCGAGGACAGTTTTATCGCCGACCTCGCCGTTGCGACAAATGCGGGCCAGATCAAGACCGGAAGCCTTTGCCGCAGCGACCGTATCGCGAAATACAACCAGCTTCTCCGTATCGAAGAGGATCTCGGTGACTCGGCAAAATATCCGGGACGCAAAGCTTTTTATCAGATAGGCAAATAGCCTCGCGGGTGATCAGATCTGATGGACATCCTTGAAGAACTGAGCCGGGCACATTCAAAAACGCAAGCCGATCGGGTCGTCGAGTACGTAGGCGACGATCCCGATCGGTTCGCAGAACTGATAGCACTCATGATGGGACGGGTCTATCGGATCACACAGCGTGCGGCGTGGCCGGTGAGCATCTGTGTTAAGCTGCATCCTGAGTTGATTGTACCGTATTTCGGCAAGCTGATCGGCCAGTTAGAACGGGATGATGCTCATGTCGCTGTCAGGCGAAATATTCTCCGTCTGCTGCAGTTCGTCGAGATCCCAAAGCGTTATCACGGCCGGATATTCGATGTTTGCTACAAGCTTTTTGCCGACACTAACGAAGCGATCGCCGTTCGCGTTTTTGCCATGACCGTCGCGGCGAACATCGCCAACGGCGATGAAGACCTAATATCCGAGCTGCGTCTCGTCGCCCGCCAACATCCCGAAAAAGCGACTTCGGCATTTCGCAGCCGTTCGCGAAGAGTGCTCGGCGTCTAACACGATCTCGAGAGCATTATGGATATACACGCTTTTACCATCTCCACTGACCGCTCACTGCTCGATGTCGAGTTGATTCAGAATTTTCTGGTCAACGGCTCGTACTGGGCTAAAAATCGAACACTCGAACAGACAAGAAAAGCGATCGAAAATTCGCTTTGTTTCGGCGTTTACGCTGCCGGACTTCAGGTCGGTTTTGGGCGTGTGGTCAGCGACTACGCCACATTTGCGTATATTGGCGATGTGTTTGTTCTCGATCAATATCGCAAACGCGGTGTCGGAAAGATACTAATGCAGGCAATGATCGATCATCCCGATCTACAGGGGCTGCGTCGTTGGGTGCTTGCGACGCGTGACGCTCACGGACTGTACGAGCAATATGGTTTCAGCGGGCTTGCACATCCCGAACGCTGGATGGAGCGTCCGGCACCTGACGCATATTGAGACAAAAGTCCTTGTCAATCAAGTTCCTATTTTGGTCTAATTAAAATGCAGTTCACGGCCCGACACGGTCTTGCTTATGACTCAACTCGCTGCTCCGCTCGCACTTATAATACTCGACGGTTGGGGTGTTTCAAGCCATACCGAGCTTAACGCGATCGCCAATGCGCGTACACCTTATTTTGACGCGCTCTGCGAGAGGTATCCGACAACGATGCTGTCTGCCGCAGGCCGCCTTATCGGCCAGGAAGACGGAGCTTTTGGCAATGCTGAGAGCGGCCATCTCTGTATCGGTACAGGACGCCCGGCGCATGACGAGGTTACAAAGGTCGAGGCGGCTATACGTTCGGGGTCATTTGTTAATAACGAGATACTCAATAATGCCATTCGAAAGGCCGCAGCCTTTGGCGGTACGATCCATATCATCGGCCTGTTGAGCGATGCAGGCGTACATTCATCGACAGACACGATGTTCTCTGTGCTGCGCATCGCTAAAAATGCAGGTGCCAAAGATGTTGCCGTTCACTGTATATTGGACGGTGTTGACGTACCGACCCGCACAGCCGATATATACGTCGAGGCTCTTGAGATCAAACTTGCCGACATCGGTATCGGCCGCGTTTCGACGCTTTGCGGACGCTATTTTGGAATGGATAGCCGCGGCAACTGGGAACGCACGGCTCGTGTTTACACGATGCTGGTACACTCTGAGGGCGAACGGGCGACCGACGCCGTTAAAGCGGTCCGCAACTCATTTTTACGCGGCATCTCTGACGAATTCATTGCACCGATCATTATCGAAGAGTCGCCCGAGGTGCCTGTTGCAAGGGTCAATGACGGCGATCTCGTCATTTATCTGAATCATCGGCCCGAAACGATGCGCCAACTTGTCCGTTCGCTGTCCGTACCGGATTCGGCAGGTACGCCAAAACCGATGATCGACAGTGTGTGCCTTGTCGAATACGACCGCACTTTCGGGCTGCCGGTCGCGTTTCCGGCAGATGGCGTGAGCAGTTCGCTGACAGACGTACTTAACAGCCACGGCATTTGGAACGTCAAGATCACTCAGACCGAGCGTTTTCCGCATCTTACCTATTTTTTTAACGGCGGTATCGAGACACAATCGCCGTCGGAGTGCAGCATTTTGCTGCCGACACCTAGAGGCGAAGAGATCGAGGCTACGCCCGAGTCACAGAGCTTTAAGATCGCCGACAAGGTGCTGCGGAGCCTCGAGAGTTCGACGAATGGCAGCGTATTTATTGTTAATTTTCCTGCCGCCGGATTGGCATCGGAAACAGGTCGGCTCGACAAGACGGTTGAGGCAATACAATTTGTGGATACTTGTCTCGGCGAGGTCGTCGATAAGGTGATAGCATCGGGCGGGACTGCTCTGATCACATCATCATACGGCCGCTGCGAACAAATGGGCGTCACTGAGGATGGACACCCCGACATTCACAATAGTATAAATCCGGTCCCATTCATCCTTGCAGGCAGTACCGTGGAAGGAGTTCGACTTCGTGACGAAGGTACGCTTGCCGACGTAGCTCCGACCATACTTTCATTACTTCAGATCGAACAGCCGCCCGAGATGTCAGGCCGCGACCTTCGCTCGATGTAAGAGAATATACGTGAGATCGGAGAAAGCACACTACAAGAACATACTTATCATCAACTTTGGCCAGCTCGGCGATGTCGTCGTCAGCGCCGAGATAATGCGTGCTGTCCGTGAACAGATGGCTCCGGCAAAAGTGACGCTGCTCGTCGGTACAGGAGCGGCTGAGATCGCCCGTATTGCCAATGTCGCCGACGAATATATTGCCTATGACCGATCGCTCATCAGCGAGAACCGCTGGCTGAAAGGCACAGCGTCGGCGATCGATCTCATACGCGAACTTCGCCGCCGTCGGTTCGACCTCGTTATCGATCTTTTTAGCCGGTACGAAACTAACCTTTTAGGCTTTGTGGCGGGCATACCCAATCGCCTTTATGCTCCCCGCAACACACGCTCGATTGACAGCCTTACCAACGTCGAACCTGCTCCGCCGCCATTCGATCCGACGCGGCATATTACCGACAGATGTTTTGATCTCGTGAGCGTATTGGGTGTTAAACGGTCGAGCAAACCTTTTAGATTTTTACCGCCGCAGACAGACATTGACCGTATGGCCGAGTTAAACCCCGGACTCAGAGGTGCGATCGGCATCTTTCCGGGGGCCGGGCACGATTCGCGAAAATGGCCGCTCGAACGATTTGCGGGCCTTGCCGAACACATCATTGAACGAGGACGAATTCCGGCCGTATTTCTCGGGCCGGACGAGGACGGGATCACGGATCGCGTCCGAGAGATGTTTCCGCCTGAGACGATTATTGTTAAAGGGCTTGACCTCAGCGGCCTGATCGCCGCGATGGCAAATCTGCCTGCGATGGTCGGCAATGACACCGGAACAACGCACATCGCTGCTCAGACAGGCCTTGCGGTCGTACTGATAATCGATAAGCGTGCACCGGCCGATTATCGCCCGATGAGCGGTAATGTAAAGGTCGTCGATACCGATATCGTGAGTGAGATCACACCGCAGGACGTAAGGGCCGCACTCGACGCTATCCTCGACGAAATCGAGACTGCCAAATGACATTGTCATTCGAGCGTGCTAATCTCTAGAATTTCAAAAGGAAAGCAGCACTCTCTATGGTTGAAGAATTGGTATTCGACAATACCGAAGAACGCCGCAAAGCACGAGCTAACGGCGCGGGTTGGATCGAGGTTATAGTCGGCTCGATGTTCTCGGGCAAATCAGAGGAACTCATACGCCGCCTTAACCGGGCACGTATCGCACGGCAAAAGGTTCAGGTCTTTAAGCCCGTGATCGACGCCCGGTACTCAAAGCTCGAGATCGCATCGCACTCGGGCCAAAAGCATCATTCGATACCGGTGCCGAATACCGCTGAGATGATGAGCCAGATCGACATCGAGGCCGAGGTGATCGGCATCGACGAAGGCCAATTCTTTGATATGCCGATAGTCGATGCGGTCAATGAACTCGCCGCAAGCGGAAAACGTGTCATCATCGCCGGCCTCGATCAGGATTTTATGGGAAGGCCATTTGAGCCGATGCCGCAGCTGCTGTCGATCGCAGAATTTATCACAAAAACTCACGCTATCTGTGTAAAATGCGGCTCAACCGCCAATTACTCGCAGCGTACCGTCGAGTCTGACGCCCGCGTCGAGGTCGGAGCCTCAGACAAATACGAAGCTCGATGTCGAGCCTGTTTCGTCCCGCATGCCGACTCGCCGACCGTACACGATTAAGGCAGCGAATTTAGATTTGAGAACAAAAATATTGCCGTCGGCTTTAGCGGACGGCAATATTTTTTTCTTCCTGTGTGATCCGCAGATCGGAGTTTATTTAGTGAATTTTGCCGAGTACAGTATCGCTTGAAATTCGTCCTTGTGCTTATCGAACTTTGATTGAGACGTGCTGGTCATTACATTGAGCTGCTGTTTTTGTCCCAGATAGGTACGATAACCGATCCATTGATGGCGGCGGATGCCGTCTTTTTCTTCTGGTGCGGCCTCGGTAAATTCGACGCCCGGCACGCCGTCGATCTCGACGACCTTTGCCGACTCGTATTTCCCGTTCTTTAGCTGCTGCATCGCCTGGTCGTAGTATGCTTTGAGGCTCGTATCCATCGGAAAATCGTCCGGCATTGCCGACACATTTACCAGTAAAAATGCATTATCAGGCGACTGATAATTGAACATTTCCTTTTTTACGTCCATCTTTTTCCAGCCCGCGGGCAGTTTCCAAGAGACGCCCTGATCGGCCCATGCGGTCTCTTGAGCAGAATCGAGTATAGATTGCTGCGGGCCTGAAAGCGTGGGTTTTTCAGTGGTTACTGATGACGAACCAGACTTAGAATTCGAGCTTGGCCCGCTGTTTGACGATGTGCCGGTGTTTGTCCCGCTTTCGCCCGACAGAGACTTTAGCTTGTCGCCCAGCCCGCAAAATGTCATCGCAAATGTCAGAACTCCAAAAACCAAAAAAGATCGCATCTTATGTCCTCCGGTTCTAAATGTGTTAAAGGCCAAAATGCCCGATATGAAAAATTTGTCCAATGATAATGCCGTGCGGCAAAAATTGAAAGCCGAACAACTTGATTTTCAGGCGCTCATTTGCCCGAACTTTTTGAGAGTGAACGCTGGCGTTCGAAATGCTGGACGACCTCAGCGGCAGCTTTTTGCCCAATAAAAGGTTTGAGAGCCTCGGCATCAGCGGCGGCGATACGCTCGATCGACCCGAACTCTCTCAGCAGCCGCATCTTTCGCTTTTCGCCGATGCCCGGTATCTCAGACAGTTCGGATGAGAAATCACGCTTTTCGCGGCGTTTGCGATGAAACTCGATCGCGGTCTTATGTGTCTCTTCGCGGATCTGCAGGATCAGCCTGAAAGCGAGCGAATTGCGGTCAAAAGGAATAGGCTCGCTCTCGCGGCCGTGTATGAGAAGATGCGAGATCTGATTATGACGTTTTGGCGGTTTTACAAGGCCGACGAGCATTATCTGTTCGAGATCGAGTGCCTGCATCGCAGCAGCGGCCGCAGAAAGCTGTCCTTTGCCGCCGTCGATAAAGACGAGTTGCGGCAAAGCGGTATTCTCATCAATGGCACGTCGAAATTTGCGAAAGACGGCCTCATTCATCGAGGCAAAATCATTTGCACCTTCGACAGTTTTGATGATAAATCGCCTGTAAGCCGATCTTGCCGGTTTGCCGTTCTCAAAGACGACGATGCCCGCAACATTTTCTGAACCGGAGATATTAGAGATATCAAAAGACTCGATACGCTCGGGAAAATGCGGCAATTCGAGCAGTTCCTGCAATTCTTCGAGAACCTTTTGGCTGTCAGGCTTGAGTATGCGAAAACGCTGTTCAAAAGCGATCTTGGCATTTGTCTCGACGAGAGTTACAAGGTCGCGTTTAGTGCCGCGTTTTGGGTCGAGAATGCGAACCTTACGGCCTCGGCGTTCGGTAAGCAGTTGTTCGAGTGTGCCGCGATCGTCAAAATCGACGGGAACGTGTATCTCAAGCGGAACATGATCTGTCGAATAATACTGTATCAGCACCTCACCGAGAAAATTGCCGGCGTCAAATGTGTCATCTTCCGGCAGATCTTCCCAAAAGAACTCGCGGCGGCCAACTATGCGGCCTTCGCGCATGGTAAAGAGTTGAAGTGCGAGCCTTTGCTTTTCGCGATAAAAACCAATGATATCGACATCGCGGTCGGGCGTGGTCGCCATTTTTTGTGTTTCGCTCAGAGCGAGCACAGTGCGATGCAGATCACGATATTTTGCGGCAAGCTCGTATCTGCCTTCGTCAGAGAATTGCCACATGCGTGTTTCGAGTGTGCGGGCAAGTTCTTTGTTCTTGCCCTCGAGCAGTGTTTTGACGTCAGACGCAGCCTCTCGATATTCGGCTTGCGTGCAAAGCCCTTTGACGCACGGGGCGAGGCAGCGTTTGAGGTGATATTCGAGACACGGACGCGGCAGTTTGCCATCGATCTCGATCTCGCACGTGCGGAGCTGGAATGCACGATTGACCAGATTCAGCGTCTTGCGTGCGAGGGCCGCGGGCAGGAACGGGCCATAATAATGTGAGCCGTCGCGGATGATCTTGCGCGTAACGACCACCTTTGGAAACGGCTCGTTGGTCAGTTTTAGATGCGGATATGATTTGTCATCTTTGAGTAGGATGTTAAAACGCGGTTTGTGTTTTTTGATCAGGTTCGACTCGAGCACGAGAGCCTCGACCTCATTATCGACGACGATAAATTCGAGATCGGCGATCAGTTTGACCAGCTGACGAGTTTTAGGGTCGTGATTGCGGCTGGAGTGAAAATATGACCGCACGCGATTGCGCAGATTTTTAGCCTTACCGACATAGAGGATCTTACCGGCGGCGTTTTTATGCAGATAGATCCCCGCGGCGGTCGGCAGTTGTTTTAGCTTTTCCTCTAGCGTCACACTTTGATTTTATCGTAAGCCGCCGCTGTTAGCCGAACGCCGCTGTCGATGCACTGTTGGGCGACATTCTGCTATTTTAGTTGTAGTTTTGAATACGCTGATCACAACATCGGTCGAAGAAGCGGCGTCTTTTATAAAAAAAGGCGGCATTACGGCATTTGGTACTGAGACCGTTTACGGCCTCGGAGCTGACATTCTTAACAGATCGGCGATAGCGAGGATATTTGATGCGAAACGGCGTCCGGCTGATAATCCGCTTATCGCACACATAGCATCTCTGAGCCAGCTCAAGATGCTCGCGACCGAGATCACTCCGACAGCCGAGAGATTTATCAAAGCCTTTTTTCCCGGCCCGCTGACGGTGGTGCTGAAAAAGACCTCCGCCGTCCCCGAGATCGCGACCGCCGGACTGGATACGATCGGCATTAGAATGCCGTCGGCTCGGCTCGCCCGCGAACTGATCGAGGCCTGCGAAACGCCGCTCGTGGCACCGTCTGCAAATCTGTCCGGGCGCCCAAGCCCGACAACGTGGCAGGCAGTGAAAGAGGATCTTGACGGGCGCATCGACTGTATCCTCATCGGTGACCCGACCGAGATCGGCATCGAATCTACGGTCGTTGATTGTACGGGCGATATTCCGCTTTTATTACGAAAAGGTGCTGTTACGCTCGAACAGCTTCGTGAGATCGTCAGCGAGACCGCCGAATATATTCCGCGCATCGATGAGGCCGTCAAAAGTCCCGGATTGCTGCATAAACATTATTCGCCTCGGGCAAAGGTCGTGTTGATCGATTCGAAAGATGAGGCCGCGGCTGACGGCAAGAGTGCGATGATCGGCATCGGGGCAGGCGGCGATCTCGGTATGCTGCGGCCGGTCGAGAATGTCGAAGAATACGCGCGTTCGCTCTTCGAATTTTTCCGCGACTGTGACCGTGCGGGGATCGAAACGATATACTGTCTCACGACCGCGGATGACGGCATCGGAGCGGCGTTAATGGATCGTTTGTATCGTGCTTCAAAAGGATGACCGCGATCCGACCGACGCGATCGCAAGTTCGTCATGCGCGGCGATCACGGTGGTGACAAGATCCGCATTCTGCCGAAGTTCGTCCACATACTCGGTGGGCACGATCACTAGCACCTCACCGGCCTGCGACGACACTAATAGATCTTTTACCTCATCTGCCGAACCGAATCGTCGTATCGCACCTTCATCATTTCTGACGAGTCGCCCCGCAGCATAGAATTCCGCATTATGAGAGACGTTGTGAAGACATAGAACCGGCCGACGATCAGGCACCGAGATGTCTGCTTGAGCGGCTGTGATCAGCGGTTTGACCGAGTCTGTGAGTGCAAACGACGGCATATACAACGTCAGAAGTGCAATGATAACTATTGCTGTAACAGCCGATGCGGACAAGACAGCGATACGGCGAAAGCTGGACCTTGCTGCAAATTTTTCGACCGCGATCCATGCAAGTATCACTGCACCGGGAACGGACGGCATTATGTAGCCGGGCAATTTAGACCCTGAGAGCGTAAAGAACACTAACGGAACGCCCGCCCACGCGAGAGCGAATATTGAAGCACTCGTAAACCTGTCGCCGGCGATGCCTGAGTGCGAAAATCTCACGGCAATGCTCTTGATCGTTCGCCACGTCTCGGCGAACCAAAAAGGCACCCATGGGATCGTCAGCATCGGCAGTACCCAAAAGAAAAAGTAGAACGGCTGCGGATGCTGATATTTATTCGATGTGTACCGCTGAAAGTGATGCTGGATGATGAACTCGTCGATAAATTTCCAACCGTTACGCTGATACATTGGCACGTACCAGATGCCCGCGACCATCGCAGCGATGATGCCGCCCCACAACATTCCCAAATAGAATGACCGCTTAGACAGCCGCAAACTCAATGCGTGATATGCAGCAACGATACCGGCAGGGAAAAATGCTCCGACCAGGCCCTTTGCCAACAGCCCGACGCCGATAAAGAAATAAAACCCTGCGAGTGCGGGCCGTTCGCATCGTGAGTCACTTTCGGATCGGTCGTAAACGAAATAACACACGAGCGACGCGGTTATCGGCAGCGTCAGAATGATGTCGAAACTTGCTCCGTGAGCAAAGGCTATGATCCCGACGGTTGACGCTGCGACCGCAGGCATTATTTTTGATGATATTCCGAAGCTGTTGCCGCGGACGGCGAACCTTGCGAACAGCCAAAGTGCCGCGACGGTCAGCACGCCGAATAACGCGGGGCCGAGCCGCACCGCTGTTTCGTTCACGCCGAAAAGCTGAAAGCTCGCCATCTCGAGCCAATATAGGAGGACCGGTTTTTCGAACCATCCATGTCCGCCGAGCGTGGGTGTGATCAGATCGCCGCGCTCGAACATCTCGCGGGCGACCTGTGCATAGCGCGGTTCGTCCGGCCCGAGCAGCGGCAGCCCGAGGCCGACAAAGTATGTCAGCAGCGGCAGCACCGTACATAGAACGGCGAACAGGCCCGATCTGACCGCAATATCATTTGACTTTGCTTTTGTAATTTCCGCCATCTTGCAACAGAATGAAAAGTATTGCTGAAAAGCCAGATGCAAGCAAACTTATGAGTATTAACGCGAACCGCAGCGGCAAGATCTGAACGGCGGCGATCGGTGTCGGCAGCCTCGGACGGCATCATGGCAGAAATTATGCCGAGCTCGCCCGCGAAGGCCGCATCGATATGATCGGCGTATGCGACGCCCTCCCCGAGACCGCGGCAAAGGTCGCCGCTGAGAATGGGTGTGCGTCATTTACGGATTGGCGTGAGCTGATCGGCAAGGTCGATGCCGTTTCGATCGCTACGCCGACCGAGACACACTGTGACATCGCTGTCGCCTTTCTCGAAAGCGGCGTCCACGCGCTCGTCGAAAAACCGATAGCCATCTCACTCGACGAAGCCGACCGTATGATCGCAGCCGCCCGCAAGGGCAATGCAAAGCTGATGGTCGGCCAACTCGAACGCTTTAATCCGGCGATGGTCGCCTTGCGTCCTCATGTGACTCAGCCGCTTTATTTTGAGATACATCGCGTTTCGCCTTTCCCCAATCGTTCTCTCGATGTTGATGTCGTGCTTGATGTGATGATCCATGATCTCGATGCAGTTCAGTGGCTTGTCGGCAGTGACGTCGAGGTGGCGGCGATACACGCGGTCGGCATTCCCGTGATCTCTGACAAGGTCGATGCCGCAAATGCCCGAATTGAATTTGCCAACGGAGCGGTCGCCAACATCACCGCATCTCGCATCGGTACCGAAAAGATAAGAAAGACGCGCTTTTATCAGACAAACTCGTATGTCGTACTCGATTACGCGACAAAGTTCGCGTCGCTTACGTCTTTAAATCCCAACGCTCCGCATCCGCTTGCGGGCATTTCGATCAACAGGCTTGAGATCGATGACATAGAGCCGCTGCGTGCCGAGATCACCGCATTCCTGGATGCTATCGAGACCGATACTCAGCCTCCGGTTACCGGCGAAGACGGTCGGCGAGCACTAAAGCTCGCGGTCGGCGTGCTCGAACGCATCGACGAACACGCGGCAAGGGTCTTTCATAAATAAATGCGAGAGCCGCAAATACATCGATTTTTGAGCGAGCACGTTGCCGCAAACGCCTTTCCGTCGGCTGTCTATCTCGTTGCCGAAAAAGGGAATGTTGCCTTTCACGCCGCCATCGGCAACGCGGTCGTTGAACCTGAGATCATTCCCGCAAAAAAAGATACGATATTTGACCTTGCGAGCCTCACAAAAGTGCTCGTCACCGGGTTGGTCGCGGCAAAGCTCGTCGAGGATAGCGAGATCGAGATCGGCCGATCTGTCGGATCGTATCTGCCGCAATTTGATAAAGGCGCTCATCGGCACATAACGATACAAAGCTTGCTGACGCATACGTCGGGCTTTCAGGGCTGGAAACCGTTCTATCTCTCGCCGGGAGCATCCGAGATAAAGAGCAGCCGTAAGATCGGTGTTCGAGATGATATGGCGAGCGATCTCGTTCTAAATGACATTGCCGCGACAGAACCTGAGCGTGACGTAGATGTCAGCGTTGTTTACAGCGATCTCAATTTTCTGCTTTTGGGCTTTTTGATCGAAAATATCAAGGGGGTATCGATCGACGAAGTTTGGTTCGAGACAACGCGAGAGCTTGGGCTGGATCGTACAATTTTGGGCGGATCAGAATTGCTCAAACGTGAGACCGCAGCAAGCGAACGCGGCAACGAGTCCGAAAAACAAACTTGCATCGACAACGGTTATTATGCGGACAAGGCTGCAGCCGATGCGTCTGGACATTTTAGGAAGGATGTTGTCTGGGGAGAGGTTCACGACGGGAATGCATATTTTTTGAACGGAATTGCGGGTCACGCAGGGTTATTTTCCACCGTGGAGGGCGTTTTCAAACTCGCTCAACAGTTTTTACCAACATATTCGACCATTTTAAAGTCCGAGACTTGCGAGCTTTTTCGGACCAATTTCACGGCGGGTCTTAACGAACATCGGTCGTTCGCATTTCAGTTGGCATCAACACCTGAGTCAACGGCCGGAACTGAGATGTCGCCGCAAAGCTTTGGACATCTAGGGTTTACGGGTACGAGCTTATGGATCGACCCGGTCGCCGAGCGTGTTTTTGTGCTGCTGACCAACCGTACGCATCATCACCCGCTGCCCTTCGTTAATACAAATTCTATCCGCAGACAGTATCACAACCTTGCAAATGCGGCGTTAAACGCAATTTCTTAGCAACTTACCGACCCGCTTGTTAATCCAAAGGTCGCTTTCCCCGAGGTTTTACACAAAATTGCCTTCGGAGGCTGACCTTGATGAAGAAGTTTGCAGCGATCTTATTTTCGATATTGGTGTGTGCTTGCGGCATCTTTGCGCAGACTAACAGATCTACGCGTCCGCGTGTGGCAGCTACGCCCGCACCGACACCGGCAATTCGGACGACATCGTCCGAGCCGCCCGTACTTCAAAATGACCCATATAAGAATTCGTCACGAAACGCCCCGCCAGTATTAGGCGGAGCGTCCCGTCAGACGCCCGTGCCGAGCGAAACACCGGTTAAGGACGATGACGAGATCATCAAGATCGAGACAAATCTGGTAACTATGCCGGTTTCGGTTCTTGACCGGAACGGACGGTTCATTTCAGGATTGCAGCAGAGAGATTTTCAGATCTTTGAGAACGGCGTCCAGCAAAAGCTCGAATATTTTCAATCGGTCGAACAGCCTTTCACGGTCATTTTGATGATCGATGTCAGTCCATCGACCAAATTCCGCATGGACGAGATACAAAATGCCGCAATGACGTTCGTCGATAAACTCAGGCCGGCAGATCGCGTTCAGGTAATGTCATTTGATGAGCGTATCCACGTCCTGAGCAGTGTTACCAACAACCGCTACGAACTCAAGGATGCGATACAGCGAGCCGAGTTCGGCGACGGCACGAGCTTGTACGATGCCGTCGATGATGTCATATACCGTCGTCTAAGCCAGGTACAGGGACGTAAGGCTGTTGTGCTGTTTACCGACGGAGTCGATACGATGTCAAAGCGTGCCACTTATGACAGCACCGTTGCCGCGACCCAAGAGGTTGACGCGCTCTTTTACACTATCTGGTACGACACGTCTCATGACGATGACAATGGCGGCTGGTACGGCAATAGAAATGGCCGTGGAAATGGCCGCGGCAATCGCGGCGGACGCGGAAATTATCCGCGTGATGATGACGATATGTCGATCGGCGACATTATGGACTCGGTCATATTTGGCGGCCGCAATCGCGGCGGAAATGGACGACGCGGCCAAGGTGGAAACTATCCTCGTAATCGCGGCGGCAATGCTCCCGGCAACGGCACTCAGCAGGACTATGCAAAGGGTAAACAGTATCTGCTCACTTTGTCGTCAAACACCGGAGGACGTAATTTTGAAGCTTTGTCGATGAATAACGTTGACGCCGCATTTGCGGGCATTGCCGAAGAACTTCGCCGGCAATACACTGTGGGCTATTACCCGGAAAACGTTGGCAAGATCGGCGACCGTCGCCAGATAAAGATCCGCGTTGCCCGTCCGAATGTCGTCGTAAGAGCCAAAAATAGCTATATCATCGGGCAAGGCAACCACAATTTTGCAGGCAAATAACCTAGCTTCGAACTCTTTGACCTTTGAGGCTGTCCAAAATGGATGGCCTTCCTTTTTATTTACGGTACTCAGCTATTTTTCGTGCCGATACACCTTTTCGCGGGCGTCGGGCATCAAATGCGCTACTATCGACACAAGTCATGAGATCATTGCGAAATTTTTGGATGTTTGCGGCAATATTTATGCTTTTTGCCGCCGCGTGCTTTGGCCAGGCAAGCAAGCCGAGTTCGGGTTCGGTGAATAAGGCTAATGCACGGCCTACATCGTCTCCTTCACCGACACCAACCCCGATCGCGGATGCCGACACTGCAACGGCGGCCGCAGTTGATAGTGATAATGATACCTTAAGGCCTGACGGCGATATCATCACGATCGAGACGCAGTTGGTTTCGCTGCCCGTTCGCGTAATGGATAAAAAAGGACGTTTTGCCGCCGGTCTGAAAAAAGAAGATTTCTCGGTGACCGAAAACGGCGAAAAGCAGGACATCGAGATGTTTGCCAATGAGGCAAGTCCTTTTACGGTCGTGCTGATGCTCGATATGAGCTATTCGACGACCTTTAAAATATCTGAGATACAAGAAGCAGCGATACAATTCATCGATCAGCTCCGCCCGCAGGATAAGGTAATGGTCGTCTCATTTGACGACAATGTTCACATCTTATGCGAAGCGACGGGCGACCGCGAGCTTATCTACAAGGCGATCAGATCAACAAAGATCGATACAGGTACGAGCCTGTACGAGGCATTTGATACGGTCATTAACGATCGGCTTCGCAAGGTGCAGGGGCGCAAGGCGATCATTCTCTTTACTGACGGCGTCGATACGAGCAGCCGAAGAGTTGACGAGCGCAGCAATCTGTCGGATGCGATGGAATTGGATGCACTTGTATATCCGATCCGCTATGATACGTTTGCTGATGTTCAGGCAATGAAAAATCATCCGCGATCTGCTCCTGGGCAGCGTCCGGTGCTGGTCGGCACAGATCAAAAACCGACGATGCAGGACATAATGAGGTCTGGGACGACAGTAATGGATGCAAAAGGCACGACCGCCGAAGATTACCAAAAGGCGGCCGAGTATCTGTCTCAGCTTGCCGACCGGACAGGCGGACGGTTGTACGAGGCACAGACATTATTGAATCTGTCCGACGCATATCGGCGCATCGCCAGCGAACTGCGTGAATTTTACAGCATCGGATATTACCCAAAGACCGAGCGAAAACCCGGCCAGCGAGCAAATGTCAAGGTAAAGGTCGCCCAAGAGGGCCTCGTTGTCAGGGCACGCGACATCTATATCGCACGTAAGACAGATACCAAGATCAAATAACTGTCCCGTCGGGTATCATCGCATTCTTTGGAATAATGATGATGCCGTCGCGTATATAGTAAGAGCGGTCGGGAGCGTCAAAATGTGTGATTCCTTCTTGATTGATCAGCTTTACGTTGCAGCCGATGCGGACATTTTTATCAACGATCGTTTTGCGGATAACGGTGTTCTCATCGATACCGATATGCGGAATGCGGCGATCGCGATTTGACTGTAATTCGGGCAGCGACTCAAAAAAGTCCGTGCCCATCACGATCGATTCTTCGATAATTGTACCGTTGCCGATACGGCTTCTGAGGCCGATGATCGAGTTGCGTGCGGTGACGCCGCTCAGGATACAGCCCTCGCTCACCATTGTGTTATAGATCTCGCAATTATGCACCTTAGACGGCGGCAGATAGCGGCTGCGGGTGTATATCGGAGCCGTCGCGTCAAAGAAGTTGAATTTTGGCAGCGGTGACGCAAGGTCGAGGTTTGCTTCGTAAAAAGCGCGGATCGTACCGATGTCCTCCCAATAACCATCGAAAAGATGAGCCTGAACCGCATATTGGCCGATCGCCGCCGGGATTATCTCTTTTCCGAAATCGACCCAGCTATGATCGGTGCGAAGCAGATCGACGAGCTTTTCGTAATTAAAAACATAGATGCCCATCGAGGCGAGAAACGGGCGTTCGGCGGCCTCGTCGGGCGTCAGGCCAAAGCTTGTCGTATCAACACGCATACTCTCGAGTTCGTCGCCGGACGGTTTTTCTTTAAATTCGACGATCTCGCCGGTCGGCTGTGTCTTGAGCAGGCCAAATTCTTCGGCTTCGTTCGGTTTGCAGGGAATGACAGAGACCGTAAGGTCGGCACCTGTATCGAAATGCCGATCAAGAAATTTACGGTAGTCCATTCGATATAAATGATCGCCGGACAGTATCAGCAGAGTATCGACCTTCCAGTCGCGAAGGTGCGGCAGCATCTGACGGACAGCATCCGCCGTTCCCTGAAACCACTCAGGGTTATCACGCGTCTGCTCAGCAGCGAGGACCTCGACAAAGCCGGTCGAAAAACTCGAAAATCTATATGTTGTCGAAACGTGACGGTTGAGCGACGCCGAGTTATATTGCGTCAGGACAAATATCTGTGTGATGCCCGAGTTGATACAGTTTGATACTGGAACGTCGATCAGCCTGTACTTGCCGCCGAGCGGTACGGCGGGCTTTGACCTTTCACCGGTCAGAGGGAAAAGACGTGAACCGGCGCCACCACCGAGGATGACCGCGACAACATTACCGTATCGACTCATATTTTGAATATAGTTACAATTCGGACAATAGTAAACACTTGCTGTCTAAAACGTCGCGACAGATAGCCGAGATCTCGGAACGATCGGGTCAAAGTTGCCGTATTTACTATTTTGAGGACACAATTTACTATTCACTGTAACAAAATGTGGTATTGGATAAAGATCTTGTTCTTAGTTTTTGTCGGGGCCGTGGTGCTGTGGCTGGCGTATGAGTTCTTTACTTTTCCGTCGATCTCAAAGCTGCGTACAGAGAATCCGACTACATCGTCGATGATCGAATACAGGCTTTCCGAAGCACGCAGCGATGGCAAGGAGCCAAAGAAGTTCATGATCTGGACGCCGATCGATCAGATCAGCCCTAATCTCGCCAGAGCTGTGCTTGCAGGCGAGGATGCACGATTCTTTCAGCATCACGGGTTCGACTGGGACGCGATACAAAAGGCCTGGGACGAAGGCGTTGAGGAAGGCAAAAAAGAGGATAAGGAAGAGTGCGAGGCCGCCGCAAAGGCCGCTAAGACCGACCCGAAAGACTGTGCCGCCGAAAAAGATGATTGGATACCGTCAATGCCGAGTTTCAAACGCGGAGCATCGACCATCTCACAGCAGCTTGCTAAAAATCTCTTTTTGTCCGAGGACCGCAATTTTCTGCGAAAAGGCCGCGAAGCTGTTTATACATATTTTCTCGAACGCGAATTGAGCAAAAAGCGCATTCTCGAAATATATCTCAATGTTATCGAATGGGGCGACGGCGTCTATGGGGCCGAGGCTGCCGCGAGGACATATTTTAAAAAGTCAGCATCCGATCTGACCGCGCAAGAGGCGGCCTTCCTTTCGGCGATGATCCCCAGCCCGCTTAATGTCTTTAACCCGGCAAAAAATCGCCCGCGTGTCCTGCGGCGGCAAAAGGTAATATTGCGCGGAATGAACTCGATAAAGCTCGATTATGGCGATAAATAGATGTTTAGTGCAGTTGACATCACCGATCAGCGGGAACAAAATAATCGGTTGTTGAAAATTTAAGCTTGGATATATGGGAAAGCGGGTGAGAATCCTGCACGATCGCGTCACCGTAAAAGTCGGGCCGCCATTTATCCGAGTCGCCGAACCGGTCGCCTCGCGTAAAGGCAACATAGGCGAATGGGAATTATATGCCCGTTCTTCCCGGTCAGCGACGGCCGAGAGGAGCGGGCATTATTTCTTATATGCGAGCGGTAAAAAAACTCTATTTCGTTTGTTTGTTGATCACCGCCGCTGCGGCTGCGGGTTGCGGCGGATCGGTAAAGTACGATCAGCCCGCCGAGACTAAAATGGCGAAGCGTCAGGTTACTGACGATCTCGGACGACAGGTCACTGTCCCGGCTGATATCAGGCGCGTTGTGAGTCTTGCGCCGGATCTGACCGAGGATGTGTTTGCCGTCGGTGCTGGCGACAGGCTGGTTGGCGTCACCACATTCTGCAATTTTCCCGAACAGGCAAAGGCGATACAAAAGGTCGGCGATACCATGACACCCAACATGGAGTCGATAATCGCGCTCAAACCCGATGTCGTACTTGTTTCGACCGCGTCACAGATCGAGACATTTGCCAAGACGCTTGAGCAAAATAACATCGCCGTCTATGTGACCGACCCAAGATCGCTCGATGAGATGCTGCGTGATCTAAAGCAGCTTGGTGACCTGCTCGGCACCCGAGAACGGGCAGATGAACTTGTCGCATCACTTCAGCAGCGGATCGATGCGGTTACGTCATCGGTACCTGCCGATGATAAACAGCACCAGAGAGTATTTGTCCAGGTGTCCCGCGAACCGCTCTTTACGATCGGAAAGCAGTCGTTCCTTACCGATCTTGTTGCCCGTGCCGGTGGGCGTTCGGTAACGGCAGATGTCGATTCGGCTTATCCAAGGCTTAGTAAAGAGACCGCCGCGAGGCTCGATCCGCAGGTGATAATATTGTCCGAGAGTGACGATGATCTTGAGCCTAACGAGATATTCAAAAGTTCGCCGGCGGTCAAAAATGGCCGTGTTTACAAGATCAATGCCGATATCCTGTCTCGTCCCGGGCCGCGGCTCATCGATGCTCTCGAACAGGTAGCAAAGAGTCTCGGAAAATAAAAAAGGAAACCGATTGAAACGCCCACTGACAATATTTGTGATCCTTGCCGTCGGGCTTGCCGCCGCCATTGCCGCCGGTCTGTTATTCGGTGCCGAGCGTCTGCCGATCTTCGGGTTGAGCGAAGAACAGAGGTCGATACTCTTTGATATCAGAATGCCGCGCGTCCTGCTCGGTGCCTGTGTCGGTGCGAGCCTTGCAGTTGCCGGGACAGGCCTACAGGCTTTGCTTCGCAACCCTTTGGCCGAACCGTATCTGCTCGGTGTCTCAAACGGAGCAGCATTGGGCACAATGCTGGCGTTCGTCTTTTTTCAGAATGTTGAGATGAGCCGTCCGATACTGGCGTTTATCGGTGCGGGGCTTGCGACCGCCGCCGTGTATCAAATGGCAAAAAGCCGTGCGGGAATGAGTGTCGAGCGTATTGTGTTGTCCGGCGTTATTGTCACGACATTTCTTTCATCGATCATCGTGATGCTCACAACGCTGCTCGATGCGGCAAGGCTGCGCAGCTTTACTTTTTGGCTGCTCGGCGACCTTTCTCAGGCGACGATCAATGGCGTCTATCTCAGTTTGGCGGCGGTCATCATCGGCACGTTGATATTGATGTCACAGGCGAGAGCACTAAATCTGATGATGGTCGGCGAACGCGATGCGTTCGATTTCGGCGTCGATGTAGGAAGAGTGCGGCTGCTTGTCTTTGGTGCGGCAAGCCTTGTCGTCGGTGCTGCGGTTGCGGCAAGCGGGTCGGTCGGCTATGTCGGCCTCATCGTGCCGCATCTCGTACGGCTTGCATCAGGCAGCGATAACAGGACGCTTGTACCATTTTCGGCGATCGCCGGTGCGATCTTTGTAGTCGGAGCTGACACGATCGCTCGTACGGCGATCGCTCCGAGAGAGTTGCCGGTCGGGGCGATAACGGCGCTGATCGGTGCTCCGTTGTTCATATATCTGCTCAGAAGAAAATAACTGTTAAACGATGCTCACAGCCTTGGACATTACGGTCAAATACGACGGGCACACGGCGCTCGCCGATATCTCCGTCGAACTAGGCGACGGCAAGCTGATCGCTCTGATCGGCCCCAACGGTTCGGGAAAATCGACACTTATCCGCACGCTTAACGGCACGGTCATTCCTCAAAAAGGGGGATGTGTAAAGGTCGGCGGCATAGAGATCGGCAGCCTCTCACGACGTGAGATCGCGGCAGAGATCGCCGTCGTCGCACAAGAGAATGAAACGCGATTTCCGGTAACGGTCGAGGAGTTCGTATTGTCGGGCCGCTTTGTCCACGGCAGTACGTTCGGTTGGGAAACCACTGCTGACAAGGCCGCAGCGAAAAAAGCCCTCGACGAATGCGGGCTTGCCGACTACGCCCGTCGTCTGATGGATCATCTGTCCGGCGGCGAGCGTCAGCGTGTCGTTCTTGCGAGAGCATTGGCATCCGAGGCAAAGATACTGCTGCTTGACGAGCCGACGGCAAATCTCGATGTTGCCCATCAGGTGATGATGTTCAGGCTGGTTCGCGAACGCTGTCGCGCCGGATCGTCCGCGATCGTTATAACACACGACCTTAACCTTGCCGCCGAATTTGCGGACAAGATAATTATGCTCGAACGTGGCCGTGTTGCCGCAAGCGGTGCGCCGACAGAGGTGCTGACGGCCGATAACCTGCACGAGGTTTTTGGCATCAGAACGCTTATCGACAAAAATCCCGCGACCGGCAACGTTAGGATGACCGGCATATTTTAATTCTTTTATTCGAAAGATCGTCTTTCGAACGCTCGTCGATGACTGACGTGAGGGAAGTTCGGTACAGAGCCGACGCTGCCCACGCAACTGTGAAAATGTTCGATCTGAGCATTAAGCCAGGAACCGCACTCAGCCGTCATTTTACAGAACCATCCTGCGTGTGGGCAGGACATGGAAAGATGATATGAGGCTTATTAAGCTATTTTTATTTGTACTATTTATTTTAACTTTAACTTTCAGCACATTTGCTCAGAGCGGTAACAGTGTCTCGGGCAACGTTTCCGCGGCAGGAGATTCTGTTCCAAATGTGCAGATAACTCTTCAAAACATCAATGACCCCGGCATCAAGTTTGAAACTGTGACCGATGCGAATGGGCATTTTTCATTTCAAGACGTTCCCTTCGGCAGATATCAGCTGATCGGCAGATGGGCTGAAAAGAATGCGTTCTTTAAGCTCGAAAATATCGCGGTCAACAAAGATGCTAAAGGTACGGCACCGGCTGACGTTATACTTGACCCGGTAACGGGCGGTTGTGTCAATTGCACAAGTATCAGAGAAAGCGTGACGATCGCCGCGGGCGAAAATCAGTCCGTCGAACAGGTCGCAAAGACAGTTGATACTATCAGCGGCCGCGAGATGCGCGAGCGTGCAGATTTTTCGCTCGTCGATAGCTTACGCTCGATGCCCGGTATGCAGGTACAGCAGCTTGGCGGATTTGGCAGGACGGCGTCGATCAAATCGAGAGGTTTGCGTAATCAGGACACGGCCATTCTGATCGATGGTATCCGCTTTCGCGATGCGACGGCGATCACGGGCGATGCGTCCTCATTTCTAAGTGATATTACACTGACAAGCGTTTCTAAGGTCGAGGTGCTTCGCGGTTCAGGGTCGTCGCTGTACGGCACCAACGCCATCGGCGGAGTCGTCGATCTGCAGACGCCGCAGGCATCGAGGGGCACGCACGGCCAGATAAGCGCAAATTATGGCGGTTATGGATTAACGCGTTTTCGCGGAAATATCGCTCACGGCACGAGTGACGGCAAATTTGGCATTGGAGCCGCGATCTCGCAGACAACCTATACCAAAGGCCTCGACGGCCAGGACAACGCGCGAAATACCAACTTTCAATCGCGTCTCGACTATTCCCCGGATCAGAAGACGCATATTTCCGGACGAATTTTCTTTTCAAATGCTAAAGTGCGGCTTAATGTCAGCCCTGACACCCTCGGTCTGATGCCGTCGCCATCGACGATCATTGATGCCAAGTCGGGTGTGAATTTCGTGCCGGATGCAAATGATCCTGACGCCTTTCAGCGTTCGCGATCCTTTAACGGACAGATCGTCGTCGATCACGCGGTCAATTCAAAATTCTCTTTCGGCGGATATTATCAAGGTTCGGGAACACATCGCCGTAACGATGACGGACCGCTCGGACCTGGATATCAGAGTGCATATTTCAGCAGTTACGACGGACAGATCCATACGGTAAATGCTCACGCGGCATGGTCGGTGATACCTGAGAATAAATTGACCGGCGGCTACGAATTCGAACTCGAAAAATATTCGAATGACGGCGGTACACCTGCCGGGACGGATGCATTTAGAGTGCGAACCGGTCAGCGCAGTAATACATATTACATTCAGGATCTTGTCGAGCTTCTTGACGGCCAACTGACATTTGCGGGCGGATTTAGAGCGCAGACGTTTCGGTTGTCAAATGCATCATTTACACCGGCGAGCAGTTTGTTCTCGTCGGTTGCCGCGATAGATCCGGCTACCGCATACACGGCTGACGGATCTGCGGCGTACTACATTTCGCAGACCGGTACCAAGATACGTGCCCATGTCGGCAACGGCTATCGTGTTCCGTCGCTATATGAGCGGTTCGGGACTTACTTTTTCCTAGGATCATTTTCTAATCTCGGTAACCCGCAGTTAAAGCCGGAAAGGTCGATCGGATATGACGGAGGTGTGGATCAATATTTTCTAAAAGATCGTATAAAGCTTGCCGCGACATATTTTTATACAAAGATAAAGGACGAGATAACCTATTTGCCGACAGCCGATTTTACGGCGCCGTCGTACTATAATTTTGATCGTCATTACTCACGCGGAGCCGAATTCAGCGGATCGGTAAAGGCAACCTCATCGACCGATGTATTTGCCTCTTACACATTCACTAACAGTGTGGTGCGCAATTTTAGCCGCCCGACGATCATTACAACGGCAAGCACCGACCGAGCCGCGTACTCGATACCCGATCACCAATTCACACTGGTCGCGACTCAGCGCATCAGGCGTGCATGGGTAAATTTCGACTTTAACGGTACATCGTCGTACCTTGCACCGGTCTTTAGCAACTCTACGTACAGTACATATATTTACCGTTTCAAAGGCCGCCGTCGAGGCGATCTGACGGGCGGTTATACATTTGCTCTACGCAGACGGGATCTCTCACTGCGTCTGTACGGCACGATCGAAAACGTATTCGGCAGCGAATATTATGAGAACGGATTTCGAACCGCGGGCCGCAATGGCCGCATCGGATTGTCGTTCGGATTTTGATCTGATCTGAAAGTGTCTGAAGAGGTCATTTAAGAACGTTGCCGTCTGCAATTTGCCGACGGTAAGTAAAAATGTCGAATGCGGGCTTTAACCGGCAAATGCTGCAAGGTTAAGGCCCGTTTTCAGACATTCGCATTTTTATAACGTCTGTCGAGATGTTCATATCCTGCCGACAACCTTATTTCCGTGATATCCTCTAAGTATCTGGAGAGGTAAATATTCGATGACCGGAAAACTGTTATTTGCGTTTTGTTTAGTTGTCGTTTCAGCGATGGCCGCCGCGGCTCAGGCCCGGACGATCACGGATCTCGATCTGGAGCAATATAAGGAAAAGCGCATTGCGGCCGAACGTGATCTTCGTGAGAACTACGCCAAAATGGGCTTTTCGTCACCCGAAGAACGCGAGCGGCGTCTTGCACAAGATGCAAAGGACCTCGAGGAGTTGTCCAGCCGTCTCAGAAATGAGCGCCTTGCCCGCGAGAGCTACGATGCACAGCGGGCGTATGCCGAGTCACTCGACAGTTCGGATCAGCCTGCGGTTCAGACATATTCGGCTGACGGTGTTTACTATTCATCGCCGGGTTATTACAGATACCGCCGTCAGCGAACCGGTACGCAGCAGCAGGGATATTATGCGGCGGGACAATTTTGGCCGACCGGCCCTCGTACAAGGCCTCAGCCGCTGTACGCCGCGCCAAAACCGACAAGGTCGCCCGCCCCGCGGCCACGGCATTAAGATAGGATTTTATTAACTTTTTAGATCTATGAAAGAAGGTTGGGAAGCCGTTATCGGCATGGAGATACATACTCAGCTTGCGACCGAGAGCAAGATCTTTTGCTCATGCGCAGTGGAAACAGGCGGTGAGCCTAATGCCAACACCTGTCCTGTTTGTCTCGGGCTGCCGGGAGCATTGCCGGTGCTGAATGAGCGCGTTGTTGAGCTTGGTGCTCGTGCTGCTTTGGCGCTCGGGCTTCAGATACAGGACACCTCGATCTTTGCCCGCAAGAACTATTTTTACCCTGATCTGCCAAAGGGGTATCAGATCTCTCAATATGACAAGCCTTTTTCGGCGAATGGCAAATTGACCGTTCTGACGGCCGAGCGTGACGAGTCAGGCAGGCCCGTCGAATGGCAGCCGATGACAATTAACGTCGAACGAATGCACCTAGAGGAGGATGCAGGCAAAAATGTGCACGAGGGACTGCCTGAGACCGATAAATATTCATATGTAGATCTAAATCGGGCCGGAACGCCGCTTGGCGAGATCGTCACGTCGCCTGACTTTCGATCGTCTTGGCAGGCATACGATTATGTTAATCACGTGCGCCGTGCATTACAATGGGTCGGTGCAAGCGAAGCCGATATGGAAAAGGGCAATCTGCGATGTGAGGCAAATGTCTCTGTCCGACGTATCGGCGAGACCGAGTTTAACAACAAGGTCGAATTGAAAAATCTTAACTCGGTACGCTTTATGCAAAAAGCTATCGAATTTGAGATCGAACGCCAGATCGCCGCTCACGAAAATGGCGAAGCCGTCGCACAGGAGACGCGCCTTTGGGATGAGAAGAATAATCAGACACGTGTAATGCGTTCGAAAGAGGACGCTCACGATTATCGTTATTTTCCAGAACCTGACCTACAGCCGCTGCGTGTCAGCCGTGAGTTCGTCGAAAGCGTCAGATCGTCGCTGCCCGAGATGCCCGACGCGATGCACTCGCGATTTATCTCGACCTATCAGCTTACTTTTGACGAGGCCACTCAGCTGACGGCAGATAAGGATATTGCCGCCTATTACGAAACGGTTTCGCGTGTGTCGGCAAATCCTAAACTTGCGGCCAACTGGATGCTCGGCGAATTGACGCGCGAACTTAATCATTCGGGATCCACGATCGCAGAGTCACGCGTGAGTGCCGAGGGCCTTGCTGAGCTTATCTCGACCGTCGAAAGCGGAAAGATCAGCAACAGCCAGGCAAAAGAGGTGTTCGCGGAGATGTTCGCCGACGGCCGCTCCGCCGCCGATGTCATCAGTGAGAAAGGTTTTGAACAGGTCTCTGATACCGCGGCGATCGAAAAGATCATCGATGACGTCATCGCCGCAAATCCCGGCCAAACCGCTGCCTATCGCGGCGGCAAAGAAGCCCTTTTCGGCTTCTTCGTCGGCCAGGTAATGAAAGCCTCACAAGGCAAAGCCAACCCGAAAGTAGTAAATGATGTACTTAGGGAAAAACTCTAGATCGGATGTACGCGAAGTTTATTATCAAAATGATTCGATTCGCTCCGGCTGCTGCGATCATGGCGGGCGTTGCTTCGGCTCAGTTTCCGCCCGGCAATGAATCGGACGTACGCCGGGAGCGAAAGGATCGGTATTCGTCGCTCGACAGGACCGCATTACGGCATCTGATACCGAATCTCAAGGAACTCAGTTCGAAGTGCGTTGATGGATTGGGTGATGAAGATTCAGGTATCTTTCGATTTGTGGCGAAAAACTTGTAAACTCTCGGCACCTATTTGATAACCAATATCCGCACTCCTTCGAAAACTATTACTCCGCGCTTGCCGAGAAATGCCCGTCCGAATACTTTTACGGTGCCCGGGGCTATTCGTTTCGGGAAAAGAATTACGTTCCCCCGGACCAAGCCGATCTTTCATATGATGGCAAGCTTATTTTTTCTTGGCCCTTATTAGGCAACTCGGCGATGACGATGCTCGAAGACGTGTCGTTGACCGAGGTCTCGCCGGACATGAAAGGCGTCCGTTATTTGCGAGATATAGTTCGGGCGAAGGAACAGAAGGATGCTGAAGGATTGTTGTGGCTTTATGCAAAAGGTGTGAGTTCCCAAGACCAGTTTTATACCACATCTTTCAAACCGGTTCTGAACTCTACCTTTGCCTTACGGGTCATGGCCTACAACTATTCGATACCGAAAAAAATAAGCCGTGTCAACGAAAAGGCTAATTCGATAATTTTTCGGCTTGAGGGGGACAAGCGGCAGGACATTCTACTAGCCTTTCGAATAGTCGAGTTGGACGATAATGGGGTTAAGGTTGTTTACCGGGTTCTTGAGCGCAGATCAGTTCCTAAGATCACTTTTAAGATCGACGACTAAAAGCGCATTAGCTTTTTGCCGTCACCTTTGACGATTAAAACTGAAGTTGTTTGGCATTCGATCTAATTAAAATGTCCGGAAATAAGATGTTAAAGATAAAGGCGGTCTATTTAATCACTCTGAGCATTCTGCTTTCAAGTCCTATCATAGCTCAAACGACCAATCAGGCAATGATCGACGCCGCAGCGCAGCGGGCCGCGGAGGAGCGTCAGCGTCAGGTTGATCTGGCCAACACGAAACGCAGAGAACAGGAATTTGACAGATTAAGGGCGATCTCGAACGGACTATACACAACTGACGAGACACTGATCCGCAACGGTAAGAATGTAAAGGTCCGATACAGTCCCAAATACACGGAGCGCGATATCCGTGCGATCGCGGTACCCGACGAACTGCTCAAATCTAATGCGGCTTTTTTAAGGGGCAACGGAACAGGTATCCGGCGGCTCCAGGACACCGCGGTCTGTGATCCTAATAAGCTGATCATAACCGCGGCGACTGAATGCCCCGACAATGTCGTGGCTAAGGCGACCTCATTCTCGTTTCGCACCGACAGCTTTCGGCAGACGGCCTTAGCGGATATCGTTTTAAAGGGAGGCGAGCTATATGTAGGCTCCACACTCACTCTTGGCGTCTTGGTCGATATCGGAGAGTCTAAAATTGCCGACCTTGATCTGCGAAGAGCCGGAATCTCGGATCTGTTGGAAATGAAGGCGCCCGATTCGCAGGATGAGGTCGAAAGAGAGAACTCGATCTTAAAAAAGGGGCTGGACTCCGGCGGATATAAATTCTCTTCGAGTGCATCGGCTGTGGTTGGCCACGCTTACGCTTTACGTTCGATCGCTTATAACGGTGAACTTCAGAGCGGCAAAAGAACTGTTAAGATGGCATCCCTCGACAAACGTGGGGATGTCACCATTGTCTTTACTGTGATCCAAAAACTCGATGACGGCAGCATTGGGATCTTGTGGAAAAAGATTTCCGAGGCTGCTCCTCCAAAGGTTGTGCTAAAGGCACACTGACCACCGTCGAGGTCGGAGCATATTATTGATGCCGTGAACCATTTAAAAAATAACAATGAGCCTGTTGCACTCGTAACTGGCGGTACAAAGGGGATCGGCTTCGCGATCGCCGAATCTCTTGTTAAGAGCGGGCACAAGGTTTTTATCTGCGGACGATCTAAGACCGATGTGCGCGATGCTGTGGCGGCTCTTTCACAGACGGGCGATGCGGCGGGTGAGGCGTGCGATGTTCGGAGCGAAGATCAGGTCAGGCAGATGATCGACGAGGCCGTACGCACCTTTGGCGGCATAGATATTTTGGTCAACAATGCCGGCATCGGCATTATCGGCAAGACTGTCGAAGAGATCAGCGGAGACGAGTTTCGACAGACGATCGAGACAAATCTGCTTGGAGCATATTACGCGTGCCACTATGCTTTGCCTGAGATCAAGAGACGCGGCGGCGGTTATATCTTTAACATCTCGTCACTAGCCGGACAAAATGCGCATCCCAAAATGGCAGCTTATAACGCCTCAAAATTCGGGCTTAACGGTTTTACCGAAGCTCTGATGCAGGAGGTAAGGCAGGACAATATCAAGGTGAGCTGCATTTGTCCCGGCAGCGTCAACACGCATTTTGGCGGTGATAAACCGTCGGAATTGAAGTCGTGGCAGATACAGCCTGACGACATCGCTCAGATCATAGTCGATCTTTTGAGAATGGATCCGCGTGTTTTGCCGAGCAAGATCGAGGTGCGTCCGAGCAAACCGCCGGTAAAGAGCTGATATTAAAACTGATCTTGCTGAAGCTGAAAATTTGGCGGCAGCAGATTGACCACATTCATTCCCAACAGCGGTTTAACGATCAGGTCTGCCGCTCCCATTTTGCGTGCACGCAGGCGATGCTCGTCGCTTTCAAGAGACGTTACCAGTACGACGGGGATCTTATGCAGATCATGCGAACCCTTGACCGTCGATAACAGTTCCCAACCGTCCATTCTCGGCATCTCGACGTCAGAGAATATGATGTCGGGCTTCCAATTTCCGGACAAAAGTATCTCGACGGCCTCGACGCCGTCGATCGCCGTGATCGTGCGGCATCCGGCATCTTCGATAAGACGGGCATTATGCCGTCGGATGCTCGCACTGTCATCTACTATCAGCACCAGCGGAGTCGAATCGACGCGGACGATCTCGCCCTGAATGACATCCAGCGGAGCACTATCTTCTGCAGATGCTTTCTTTAACGGCACGGTCAGGACGAAACGAGTACCTTGCTGAGGCACCGATTCGATCGTGACATGGCCGCCGAGTCCCTCGACGCTCTCCTTAACTATGGACATGCCGACGCCGCGGCCGGCATTCAGATTTACACTTTCCGACGTCGATAGGCCGCGTTCAAATATCAGATCAAAAGCCGCCGAGTCGTCCATTGCCGCTGCATCCGCGGCCGACAGGCGCCCGGCGGCGATGCACTTTTCTTTAAGCACATCGACAGACAGCCCGCGGCCGTCGTCATCGACGGTGAGCGTGAGATCATCTTCGCTCATGCCGACGGTGACGGTAATAAGTCCGATCTCGGGTTTTCCGATCAGGCGGCGTGTATCGGGCGGCTCGATGCCGTGAACGACCGAATTTCGCAGCAGGTGCAGCAGCGGTTCGACAAGAGCATCGATAAAAAGCGTGTCGATCTCGGTATCGCCGTTCTTGATGAGCAGAACAGCCTTTTTACCCTCCTCCTGCGAGGTGACGTGGACTGTACGATTGAGCCGCGTTTCAAGCGTGCCGAAACGCTGCATACGGATGCCGCGAAGGCGGGCCGCGAGTCCCTCGGCGATGGCGTTGCCTGACTCGAGAAGTACGCTGACACTGTTGCCGTTATTATCGATCTGTCCGGCGACGAGCGGCGATATACAGCGTTCGATCGATTGCATCGAGCCGACGAGTTCGCTGGCGAGTTCGATAAGGTCGTCGAGCCTGTCGAGCGAGACGCGAACGATCGGCGACGTCCTGCGGTCAACCGCGGTCTTTGTACTTTCGATCTGTTCGACGGTCTGAGCGTCAGCCGCAACCCCTTTCGAGTCCGTAAGCCCCGCAAGTGCCGCGGCAAATCTCTCACCGAGATCATGTGTCGATTCGCCGGTGCTGCGGGTTCCGACGACAGCTCCCAAGCTGTCGGCCGCGTGTATCAATAGAGCGAGCGTTTCAGGGTCGGCACCGCGACGAAGCTCGACCAGCTTATCGAGCAGGTCCTCCATCATGTGTGCCATCTCTGACGCTTCTTTAAGCCCGACGATGCCCGCCGCACCTTTAAAAGTGTGAGCACTGCGCCTGATGTCCCAAAGAGCAGATGTGTCTGACGGCGAGCTTTTAAGCCGCGTCAGATCGGCATCGATACGGCCAAGCAACTCTGTCGCCTCACCGCGAAATATATCCAGCGTCTCTTCGTCAACCTCAAATTCCTGCTGCAGCCACGCCGCGGCCTGTACCGGCTCAGGTTCGTCGTAAGCTCTTTCGCCGGGTGCAAAGGACTCAAATGACGAGTCCAAAAATTCGCTGAGATCCGGAATCAAATCGCCGGATAACAGCGGAGATTCGAGCAGAGCCTCCTCGACGCGGGCGACCTTGTCCAGCACGCGATAGTCTGCGGCCTTTGTTCGGTTGGGCGCCATCAGCGAGTCGATCTCGATCTCGCACTCGGTGATGCGGTCTATTACTTCGGACAGGCCGTGCTGCTCTGATTCGTTTCGCAACTGTCGCAGCGAACTTGCCGCGACCGCAAGCTCGTCGGTTCGTTCACCGTTCTGTGTCACGATGAGCAGGCTCGATCGGATCGATGCGACATGCTGTCCCGCATTCTCGAGAAAGGATTGTAGGTGTTGAGTGTTCATTTTGGCCGAAACAGTGGCGATCGGCCGAAATTATTCAGGCTGCTGTAATTCTGCGTTGATGAGATAGGTGTCGAGAGCTTTCATCAGCGTCTCAGGGCCAAACGGCTTAGTGATATATCCCGTGCAGCCGGACATTTTACCTCTCACCTTGTCAAAGAATCCGTCCTTGCCTGAGATCATTACGACCGGCACATGCTTTGCCGTATCGCGAGATCTGATCATCTTGCAGACCTGATAGCCGTCCATTCTCGGCATTGTGATATCGAGCAGGACAAGCTCGGGCGTAAAATGCTCGATCGCGTCCATGGCCTCGACGCCGTCAGAAGCACAGACGACGGTGTGTCCGTGTTTTTCAAGTTTGTTCGAGATCAGCTTGCGTACGGTCGCACTGTCATCGACAACGAGTATCGAACGCCCGTTCACCATTGCCACCGATTGTTCACTCTGCCGCCGCATCTCCTCAAAGCGTATGGCAAGGCCGTTGATCTGTCCTGAGAGTATGACATCGTTAGGATCGACGCGAAGCGCTTCCTGCAGATAGCTCATGCCTCGCTCATAGTTCTTGAGATTCAGATGCCCGACGCCGAGATCTTTAAGCTCGGCACTGCTGAAATCACGTTGATTCCACGCGGCTTCCATTTCGGTGACCGACTCGTGAATGCGTTCCATGTCACAGGTCGTGTTGTTGAGCATCGAGTCGATGTCCGACAGCGAAAGCACCGCTCGGCAATCACGGCATGAGAAAGCAAGCGGATTCAGGCTTGCCGCACAGAAAGGGCATTCGACCGCGTTGGAGATCTGAGTCTCAGCAGGCGGAGCGGTGTCGTTTATATATTGGATACTGTCATACGGCGATGACGACGGGGATGACGACGGTGCAGTGGCTAACGTTGGCTCAGGCATCGAAACCATCGACTCCGGTTCAGGCTCGGTATGATCCGCGGCCTCGATCTCCGGCAATACGCTATTCACTTCCGCATCAAAAGATGCTGTGGGAGCACTCCATTGCGGGACAAAAACGTCGATCTGCTTATCGTCTGATATTTCCTGTTCCGGTGCCGCGAAGACGGCCGCTTCGCTCTCGTCGGCGATCTCGTCCTCTGCCGAAGGCATTGTGTAGGACATCGATTCGTGATAAGCGGGCGAGAGGTCTTCGTCGGTGGCCTGACGGCTTAATTCGACCTCTTCGGCTGACAGTTCAGAAGCGGTGCCGGTCACTGCCGGTGTTTCGAATGTTTCGGCTTCCGCTTTGGGTTCATCCTGCGCGTACTGGTCAAAAGGCGAGGCCTTTAGGATAGCCGGTTCCTCAGCCGGGGCAAAAGAATGTGTTACCGTCGGTTCTAGATTGACAACAGCGGCCGGTGAAAAACTTTCTTCGGCGACGGCGGTTTCTGCGGCCTCTACGACAGGTTCGTGTACAGGTTCAGCCGGTGCGGCTGCTGCTTCGACCGAGCGAAGGAATTCGCGATTTGTCATCGCCCACGAATTGCCGGGATCTATCTCGAGAATGCGCTCGTAGCAAAGGACCTTTTCTTTGATCGATGCTGAGATGTGAGAGCGCAGCGTCCACGCGTCGATATTCTGCATATCGTCCTCAAGATAATTGTCTATTTCGACGACCGCGTCATGCCAATCGCGTTGGACAATGGCACGCTGTACATCGGCAAATGCCGCTGCCTTGCGTCCGTCAACGATCGTCGTGCGGGCCGAATGTGCCGCTTCGTTGTCCGGGTTGATCGCGAGTACGCGGTCGAGACACTCAAGGGATTCGTTCTCATCGGGCGTCATCGATGCACGCCAGAACCATGCCATTTCACAGTTCTCGTCATTCTCGATGGCCTTTAACAGGCACTCCATGGCAAAATCGTTCCTGCCCTCGTCCTTAGCGGCGATACCGCGATGAACAAAGGTCTTTGCGATCAGTGACCGCGTAGATGCGTGCCAATCTAACGCTCGGCGATTCTGCGGATCGATATCAAGCACGTGATCCAGAAAAACAAGCAATTCTTCCGGATATTCGCTGATAGATGCCAGCCATAGCCATGCATCTACATTCGAACCGTCTATCTCAGTCGCCTGCAGCAGCATTGTTCTTGCCATTGCACGGTCTCCCCGCTGAGCAGCGGCGATGCCGTCTTGTACCAATGCCGATGAATCGACAAACGGTGCTGACGGCGTATGAGAAGGAGCCATGATCTCACTTTCGGAAATGGTGGAAGGTTCGAATTCTAATCTCATAATTTTGTATTTCTCGGACGGATTGGAGTCGGGGTCTAATGTATCGGCCACGGGTTGCGCCCAATACCTCAGGAATGGCAACAGCAATGCGAGTGCCAAAGGATAAATATCTTGTAAAAAATTGTCGTTGTGAAAAAAAACGCCTAAAATACAGGGTGAAAGGACCATTTATTACTGATTCGCCGACTTCGAAAAAAATGAATATTTACACTAAAAGTGACATTTTTTGGCACTCGGTTGACAAAAACTAGAGCAAATATGTCGGGCATTAAAGAGGAAAAGAGCGTTGACGTGATCATTTTAGGAGGCGGCCCGGCGGGCATCTCCGCCGCGATCTGGTGCGCGGAGTTGGGAATGACCGCAACCGTCATCGAACCCGAACCGGCTCTGGGCGGCCAACTTCATCGAATATTTCTGCCGATCCGAAACTATCCCGGCATCTCTGAGATCTCGGCGACCGAAATGCTCTCGACCCTCACGCAGCAAGCCAAAAACTCATGTGCCGACATTCTTTTAAATTCGACGCCGATCAAGATCGATCTCGATAAAAAAGAGGTCACACTCGATAATGGCGAAGTTAGTGCCGCTAAAGCCATGGTGATCGCGACGGGCGTGCGGCGCAGAAAGCTCGAAGTGCCCGGCGAAAAGGAATTTGCGTCTCGCGGCATACTTATATCCGGAGCAAAGCAGGCAAAAGAAACTCGCGGTGCACGTGTCGCGATCGTCGGCGGTGGCGATGCCGCTATTGAGAACTCGCTCATCCTGTCAGAGTATGCCGAACAAGTGTATGTCCTGCACCGCCGCAAAACCTTTACCGCTCGGCCCGAATTTTTTTTGAAGGCAAGCCTCAGCCCAAAGATCGAACTGATCACGGACGTGAACGTAACCGGATTTACCGGCGGCGAAAAACTCAGCGGTATCAGTTATGAGCACATCACAACCGGCGAGATCGAGCATTTAAACATCGACAACGTATTGATAAGGATCGGCAATCTTCCAAATACTGAGCTTTTTGCCGGTCAGTTGTCGTTGGATAAAAGCGGATCTGTAAAGATCGATGAGCACTGCCGTACATCGTCAGCTGATATCTACGCGATCGGCGATGTGACAGCGGTCAATTCACCGTCATTATCGGCCGCGTCGGGCCACGCAGCCATCGCTGCTCTCAGCATCCAACGATCGTTAAAAGATTAGCTTGTACCGACCGCGAGAGATCATCTGGCTCCAAACGAATCGTTGCCGGTGATATCGACCAGATGGCGTGTGTCATTGAGGGCAATTACGCGGATGTTTCGACGGCTGCGTATCTCAAAGCGGTTGATGCCGCAATTGGATGTGATGAGCCACGGTGTGGTCTTTGTCGAGCGGTTGATCGCACCCATTAGATAAAGCGTCAGATAGCAGATCGCTCCGGTGTGCGAAAAAATGGCGATCCGCTGTCCTTGATGGATCCGAAGTATCTCGTTGAGTTTAGCGGTCGCTCGTCTGAGCAGATGACGATAGCTCTCGCCGCCGGAGATCACATGATTCACATTACGGTTTATCAGAGCGTAATAATCTTTTGGATGGCGTTCGCGGGACTCGTCAAATGTCAGCCCCTCGAGCACACCGACATGGCGTTCGCGAAAGGCATCTGACGCATGTGTCTCGATGCCGAGCCTCTCGGATAACGGAGCGGCGGTCTGGACCGCACGCAGCAGGTCGCTCGAATATATCGCGGCAATATTCTCTTTTGCCAAAAGAGCAGCCGTTACGGACGCTTGTTTTTGCCCAAGAGGCGAGAGCGGTGTCGGGCCGTGACCGCCAAAACGCCCTTCGGCGTTGCCATCCGACTGGCCATGTCTGATAAGGAAAAGTTTAGTGGGTGGCGGCATTATTCGTCGGATAAAGACTGAGTATGAATGAGATACGCGGCTGCCGTGCGAATGCTGTCGATCTCATCATTGACCGCACTCCATACTACTGTTAGCTAAATTCGAAAATATTGATGGGCAATAATGTCCCGAAATCGAGCAACGTCAGACCAGTTCGCAGACGGAGCAAGAGCCAATATTTCTTTAGGAATGCTTTTAACCGCTTCGCCTATTATTTCAAAGTTTCCAGCAACAGCATCGACTGTTCTGTGATCCGCCGAAAATGAATCTAGATCGTGGCCATCAGTGTATTCAATGATACGGTCGCATCTTTCAATGACATCTGCCAAATAAAACCTAAGATCCCGGGACATAGACGGTCTCATTCATAATCTGATCACGAAGCAGCGGCTTAATTGTATTCTTCATGACAAGATCGACCTTACGTCCCAATATGGACTCAAGCAGCCCCAGAATATCCATATAGTGACGTAAAGTCTCAAATTTCATTTCGACCAGCACATCCACATCATTTTCGTAATGCTGTTCGCCTCTGGCAAAAGATCCGAAAATGCCTAACTGCGTGACACCGAGATCCTTGAGAGACGCTTGGTTGTCTTTAAGTTTGGCGATCAGTTGCTCGCGAGCTTCCATACCTGAAATTTAGCCGAAATATGAACTTAAGGCAATACAAAAGTTAAACTCCGACAGCCTCGGCTTTGAGTTTCTCGGTCTGATAATATGTTCTCAGGGCCTCGACGAATTCGTCGATCTGGCCTTCCATTACGAGATCCAACTGGTGAACGGTCATTCCTATGCGGTGGTCGGTGACACGATTTTCCTTAAAGTTGTATGTGCGTATCTTTTCGGAGCGGTCACCGCTGCCGACCATGCTTTTGCGTTCGCTTGCCTGAGCGTCGTGCTGCTTTTGTTCCTCGATCTCCTGAAGACGGGCACGGAGCACGCGCATAGCCTTTTCACGATTCTTGATCTGTGATTTTTCGTCCTGCATTGAGACGACGACACCTGTCGGCAAATGGGTGATGCGGACGGCAGAGTACGTAGTGTTTACGGACTGACCACCCGGGCCGGACGAGCAGAAAGTGTCGATGCGAAGGTCATTGTTGTTGATCTGGACATCAACCTCCTCAGCCTCCGGAAGTACGGCAACCGTGATCGCCGACGTGTGAATACGGCCCTGGGTCTCGGTCTGCGGCACACGCTGGACGCGATGCACGCCTGACTCGAAGCGCATTTTTGAGTAAACACTGTCGCCCTCGATCATGGCGACCGCTTCCTTAATGCCGCCGACGCCGGTGTCCGACGCCTCCATGATATCCATCTTCCAACCCTGACGCTCAGCGTATCGGGCGTACATTCTCAATATCTCAGCCGCAAAGAGAGTTGCCTCGTCGCCGCCTGTGCCGGCGCGTATTTCGAGAATGACGTTCTTTTCGTCATTGGGATCTTTCGGCAAAAGAAGCAGTTTGAGATCATCTTCGGCCTTTGGCAGGCGGTCTTCGATATCGGCGATCTCGAGATCTGCCATCTCGCGCATATCATCGTCATCTGCCACTGAGAGCAGGTCACGTGCGCCGACCAGATCCTCCTGCATTTTTTTGACCTCGCGATATTTTTCAACGATCTCACCGAGTTGGCGATGCTGTTTCATCGCCTTGGCATACGCCTTCATATCCGACATGATATCCGGCGACGATATCTGTTCGGTCAGTTCCTCGTAGTTCTTTTCGATCTGAGCTAATTTTTCAAGCATAAAAATAATGGCATACGGCCGGTATCGATCCGATACGCGGCTTAGCCGATCGCCGGCAGCGGATCACTCAGATCGGTCTCCGGCTCGAGTTTAAGTGATTCGTCGAGGGCCTTAATGGCGACCTCGAGTTGTTCAGTGTCGGGCTCCTGCGTTGTTATATTCTGCAGCCAGATGCCCGGCAGTGTCATGATCTTAAAGATCGCACCCGACTCCTTTTTTGCAGCGTAGCGGATCACCTCATAGGACAGGCCCGCAACGACCGGCATAAGAGCGATCCGCACGATCAGATTTAACCACATCGTATCGAACTTGATCACCGAAAAAAGCACGATCGCGACAAGCATCACGACCATCAGAAATGACGTGCCGCATCGCGGATGCTGACGACGCTGGGTCGCGGCATTCTCAGGGTTGAGAGTAAGGCCTTTCTCCCATGTAAAGACCGTCTTATGCTCGGCACCGTGATACTCGAAAACGCGCCGAATGTCCTTCATCCACGACATCGAAAATATCATTGTGATAAAGAACACCATTCGCACCAGCCCGTCAACAAGGTTAAATGCCAGCCATGAATGAGGTTTTATCTCCCAGATATATGCTTTAACGATTGCCGCCCAGCCCGAACCCTCAGCGAGCACCGGAGCGTCTGCCCAGCCAAGCCCTATGAATGCGAGATTGGTCAGCAGCAGCGGTGCGACGATAAATAAGAGAACATTAAAGAAAAGTGCAAATGCGATCGATCCAACAGCGGTCGCGGACTGTCCTGCCTTTTTTGCCTTTGATGTCTCGGGCATTACGACCTTTACGGGTGCCTTTGCGAAATTCTCGTCAGACGAGCCGTCTGCAAACGCCAACTCCTTTACATCAGCCGCCTCTTTCGCTGTCTCGGCCTGTTCGGCATGATCCTCTTCCCAGATGCGAGCCGAAAAGTTGAGAGCCTTTACGCCCAGAGCCATCGACTGTATGAGCGTCGCACCACCACGAAGGACCGGCCATGAAAGCCATTTATGAGTATCGCTCCATTTCGGCAGGCTTTCGGCGGTCGAGACTATCGAGCCGTCCGAACGTCGGCACGCGATCGCATACGCTGACGGGGTACGCATCATGACGCCTTCCATCACGGCTTGGCCGCCGACGATCAGGTCACGCTGCAATGCGAATATAGTGTGGATCAACTTGAGTTTCGTTGCCTTTTTCATACCGATAGAATGACGGCTTATCTTAGCGCAGGGTTGCCTTGCTAATCGATCCCGAGCCAAAGCGTTGCGTCAAATGATAATAAACGGTGTTTCGACACGAAGTTTCAAAAACCTTTGCCGTTAACAAAAAAAACTTGACGCCGACCCCAACAGGTTATGCCGTTTCGTCGGCCTGAATTTAATGCAGGCCGGTATCGAGCGGCGCCATTGGTATCGGCGTCAGATTTTAAGGAGCTAATACTGTTGAGCGTTAATTCTCAAAGTTTTAACCAAATACAGCTTACGAATTAGCTGTGTTGCCTCGCTGATAACGCTTGTTAAAGCGATCAACGCGTCCGGCGGTATCAACGAGCTTCTGCTTACCGGTAAAGAACGGATGGCAGTCAGCACAAATTTCAACATGAAGATCTTCGCCGAGTGTTGAGCGGGTCTTAAAAGAATGGCCGCACGCACAAATTACCGAGATCTCGTCATACTTAGGGTGAATTTCTGGTTTCATAGCATTTACCTCCGCCGTATATAAGCGGTATGCGCATTATTGAACGCAATCGATTATCATACGCCGACAATTTGCTAAAGTCAATATTTTACGGGGTGATCGGTGAGCATACGGCGGCGAGTTCGTCCGGATCTACACTTACGGGCTTGTTTGCCTCGCGCAGGCTGATAGTGCGGACACAAAATGCCATACTTTTTGACCTCTGTCTGACGTGAATGGTTTTAACAACTGTATGCGGAGCAGGCGGTTTGTCGATATATTTTGAAAGCTCACGCCAGCGGGAAATGGTGACCGTCGCGGTCGTCCAGCGTGATGGTTTGGCGTCATCGCGAGTAAAGGCGTACGCGTACTTTATAGTGAGATCGCTAAAAACGCTGCGTGCTCCGTAATGGCGATAGTATTTTCTGTCCCATCTGATCCGCACGGCGGGCTTTTCAGCCTTGTAGTACCAATCGACAGCTCGTGTGGTCTTAATGTAATGCCAGCCATCGGCCTCGGCGTCCTGTGCAAAACTGCTTCCTGCGGCGAGACAGATCAGTACAGCTGCAAAAACGATCGTCGAAATGATCTTTATCGAAAACATAGAGTTTAGCTATTTTGCGGTTGCGGTCTCGGCATTTTTTTTCAAAAGTTCTTCGAGATGGCAATGGCCGATACCGTAAAAGGACTTGATCTCGGCTATCTCATCAGCAAAGCGGGAAGTGTCGCCCGGCCGGTCGAGCCTTGTGCCGACGAGCATATTGTTCTTTGGCGTATGTTCGACCGAGATGAACTCAAAAAGTTTCGATGCGTAACCTTCGCGTTCGAGCAGCAGAGCACGCAGGCCGTCGGTCATGGTTTCGGCTACACGTTCGAGCATTACACCGTGTTTTAAGATATCTTTCATCATCGCCGGCGGTTCGATCTGCGGGCGTATCTCCTGATGGCAGCATGGCGCCGCGATGATCAGGTCTGATCCGACTGAGATCCCTTTAAAAAGAGCGTCATCGGTCGCCGTATTGCATGCGTGCAGAGCGATGAGAATGTTCGCTCCGGATGCGTCAAATGAGTCGATCGTGCCGCAGTTAAAACTCAACCCATCAAATCCGCAAGCGGCGGCGACATCGTTGGCGATCTGTACAAGCTCGCTGCGTGCCTCGACGCCGGTCATCTTTACATCGATGCCGCGTTCATTTGACAGATGGTCATAGAGGGCAAAGGTCAGGTAACCCTTTCCTGAACCCATATCGACTATGCGCAGCGTCTTGCTGCCCTTTAATCGCGACCTTTCGATGAGCGAGACGACGGTCTCTACGAACTTATTTATCTGCCGCCATTTATCCTGCGATTTGTCTCTGATACGCCCGTTGTCGTCTGTGATGCCGAGAGCTTTCAGATAAAAGGCGGCAGTATCGATCAACGTGGTCTTTTCGCGGTTATGATCGGTCGAGATCTTATTTGAGAAACTCGGTTTTGACGTATTAAGGCGGGCATTGCCTTTTTTTCCGATATCTAATTGAAGGTCGCACTCGGTCGTAAACAGGTGTCCGCTCTTAAAACCGTCGGCGAACATACCGCGTACAATGTCAACGCCTTGAGCATGATCGTAGTTCTTTGCGGTGTCTCGCGTGTCGTATTTATATAGCACGTAGATCCGCGGCCCTTTTTTGGTCGTAATAAGCCGCAGATTTATTTTTTGAAGATGCGGGTCGCTGCCCTTGTAATTTCCTAGCGTTGCTTTTATAAACGTTTCGGAGGCTATACTCTCTGCGAATTTTTCGACAAATCTATCAACATTCTGTGACATCTATTCGGGAGAATATCATATTTCAGTCTCAAGAAGATCGGCAGCGGAGCTTAACATTTCGGAGCGGCGGCAAATGACACAAGATGAATTTATGGCGGCCGATCCCGCGGATACTGACGATCCTGAACCTTATTCAGACGGCAGGTTGATAAAATGGCTGCAGATCGTGCCGGGGATGATGCTGTTCGCGGCTGCGGCGGCGATAGTTTGGTGGCAAAATTCGCGCGTGACAGTACTCTATGATCTGTCTGGCGTGCTCGAACCGGCGACACGCATCGCTCAAGGCGAACTGCCATATCGTGATTTTCCGTTTCCATACGCTCCGCTGACCTTTCTCACACAGGCTTGGCTGATCAAATTTACGGGTGCTGTCTATTGGCATCACATATTATATGCGTGCGTGATCTGCGGACTATGCACGGTGCTCGCCTGGCGAATAATGACATATGTCATGCTCGGAGCCGTGCCAAGGCCGCGTTTGACAGCATTTCTGTTAGCGATACCCGCGGCTGTGCTCGGTGTTTACTGTGTTTTTCCGCATCCTTTCTACGATCCTGATGCGGCATTCTATGTACTGTTGTCGATCTGGCTGCTGCTCTGCGCCGAACGCCGAAATTACCCTTCGATACCAACTGTGATCGTCGGTCTGCTGTTTGTCGTGCCGTTGTTCGTTAAACAGAATATCGGCCTCGCGTTCCTTTGCGGTATCGGTTTATGGCTGGCTGTGAATATCATCCTCGCTCGACGCCAAAAAGTGACTGTAAAACCGTGGATATTGCTCTTGCTTGGCATCGTGTTAGGCCTGAGTGCCGCTGCGGTGATCATCCATTTTACGTTCGGACTTGAAAATTACAGGTACTGGACGTGGACTTTTGCGACCTCGCGGCGTGCTCCGTCACCACATGATATGATCGCCATCTACGCCGATAAGATGCTGTTGATCTGGGTACCGTTTATCCTGCTCGGCATTATGCTGTATGCAAGGAATGTGACATCTTCCTTTGCCAGTTATGCGGCATCGATACTTGCGATCGCGGCACCATTTGCATGGCCTGCGGCATATATCTGTCTAGTGTCCGACCCGTCAGAGCGGACCGAGAGACTGCTGACGCTCTGGCCGCTAGTCTTTATAGTGCTCGGAGTGCTGTTCTACATTTTTGTCAGACGGCATAAAGGCGTTGTCTCAGGATTGCCGCTGATATTAGTTGCGACAACTCACGGAGTTTTTCTGTCCCAGCAACTATGGGGATCGACGTATGGCATCTGGCCGATCCTGATGATCCTGATCGCGCTGATGCTTACACAGATATATCGGCCGAATAACGGGCGTTCGCGAACCGCATTCACAGTAGGCGTCGTGCTTATATCGGTATTTATTACGGTGGCGGGCGGTTCTTATATCTACTCTAACGAACGCCTCGATTATGTGATATTTGAGGAAGGCGAAATGGAGCACTCAAAATTGCCGCAGCTTTACGGCCTCTCGATGCGCGGCGATTATCTGCCCGACTTTGATCAGCTCATCGATTACACCGAGACCAATATCCCGCCCGATGACGGTATCTTGAATTTGCCCGGCGAAGATCTTTTCTTTTATACGACCGGACGAAAGCCGCCTTTTCCGGTTCTGCTTTTCGATGTTACAAATAACCCATATAATGTCGATGAGATCCGCGATCGGATCCTTGCATCCAATATCGAGTGGATGATCGTTAAAAATGATCTCGAGATCGAGGCGGACGATATGATCGATAACCGCACAAAGATCGCCGATGCCGTAATGCCCGCATTCAGACATATCGATTCGCTCGATAATTATGAGATCTATAAACGTCGTCACGCAGATGATCCGCCTGATGACGACGATGACAATTCACCTGATGACAGCGGCAGTGATGATGACGGCGGTGACGGACAGTAGTTATGAAAAATCTATTTCACCTTGCATTTCCGGTTGATGATCTCGAAAAGGCACGCGAATTCTACGGTGGCGTGCTCGGCTGTCCTGAGGGCCGCAGTTCTGATGCCTGGATCGATTTTGACCTCTACGGACACCAGATCGTGACGCATCTGGCTCCGGGTTCGGCTGGCGTTAAGGCCGAAAATAATGTCGATGCAGACCACGTTCCCGTACCGCATTTCGGCATTGTCCTGCAAATGGACGACTGGCGCCAACTTGCCGACCGCCTGACGGGAAAGGGCGTGAAATTTGTTATCGAGCCAAAGATACGCTTTGCCGGCGAGGTCGGCGAACAGGCGACGATGTTCTTTTTGGATCCGAGCGGCAATGCTCTCGAGTTCAAGGGCTTCAGAGACTTTTCGAGCGTCTTTGCCAAATAAGCATTAAACACTGGCGTCGGCATTGGCCGGTCAAAATAAAGAGTTCTAAATAATGAAAAAGATCTTATTTTTGATCCTGATAGTTTCGGCTAACGTATTCGCACAACAGCGGACAATAGCTATTACGATCGACGATCTGCCGGTCGTGTCGCCGCATACCGACATTAGCAACCGACAGGCGATAACAAGACGGATACTTGCTCATCTCAACAAAGCCAAAGCTCCGGTCACGGCCTTTGTTAATGAAACCAAACTCTACGATAGTTCGGGCAAGCCTGACGATCTACAGATCGACCTGCTGCGAATGTGGCTGGATCAGGGCATCGATCTAGGCAATCACACATATTCGCATATCAGCCTGAACGCGGTCACACTGAGCGAATATGAGGACAATATCCTAAAAGGTGAGATCATCACAAAACGCCTGATGACAGAGCGTGGAAAGACCATAAGCTACTTTCGTCATCCATATCTCTTCACCGGACGGACGATGGAGATAAAATCCGAGCTTGGCAAGTTTTTGACCGAACACGGATATACGATCGCTCCTATATCCTTTGACGACGGTGATTACATTTTTGCCGCCGCTTACGAAAAGGCACTCGATGCCAAAGATAAAGCTCTGGTAAAGAGGATCGGTAAAGCCTATGTTCCGTATATGCGTTCAAAACTCGAGTATTGGGAGCGACAGTCCGAACGCCTTTTTAAACGCGAGATAGCTCAGACGCTGCTGATCCATGCGAACATTATCAATTCGTATTATCTCGGCGACCTGATCGCGATGTTCAAAAAGCGTGGCTATCGGCTTATTTCTCTTGACGAAGCGCTGAAAGACGACTTTTACAAACTGCCTGACAAATATCTCGGACGTGGAGGCATTTCGTGGCTGCACCGCGTTGCTCTGGAAAGAGGAAAAGAATTTCTCGAACCGCACGAACCGTCGATACCCGACTTTGTGTTAAAGGCGTCGGGATTTGATTCTGAATGATGATATTAAGATCTAAAGGAATATTGCTGATAGCTCTGTTAGCTGTTTCGGCCGCAGCTCAACGCGGCAAAACGATCGCGATCACTATCGACGATCTGCCTGTGGTGACCAGCCAAAGCAATGATGACGTTGATAGAAAGATCACAACGGATCTGCTCGCGACACTTAAGCGATGGCGAGTTTCGGCGACCGGATTTGTTAATGAATCTCAACTCTTTCCTGACGGCGAACGCGACCTGCAAAAGATCGATCTTTTGAAAAAATGGCTAACCGCCGGAATGTCGCTCGGCAACCATACTTATTCGCACGCGAGTCTTAACGGCGTCGGGCTTGAGGCATACGAGGCCGACATCCTTACAGGCGAAGCGGTCACAAAGAAACTGCTTGCCGACAGCGGTCGCCGCATCAGATATTTTCGCCATCCTTATCTCGAAGCCGGCGAAACCCCTGAGATAAAGCAAAGCCTCGACCGATTTCTGGCAAAGCACGGTTACCGCGTTGCACCTGTAACGGTCGAGGCTTCTGATTATATCTTTGCCGATGCATACGAAAAGGCAGTTCTCGCCAAAGATGCTCAGCTTACAAAGCGCGTGGTCAAGGAATACAGCCAATTCTTTCGCAAAAAGCTCGATTTTTGGGAAAAACAGACACGTACAGTTTTTGGCAGAAATATCGCACAAGTGTTGCTGATCCACGCCAGTCTTCTCAACGCCGATCATCTCAATGACATTTTCACGATACTCAGACGCAGGGGATATCGATTTGTCAGCTTGGACAGAGCACTTCGCGACAGTGCTTACAGATCACCGGACAGATATTTCCAAAAGGACGGAGTATCATGGCTTACACGATGGGCAGAGACAAAAGGCGAAGGCTTTGTATTGGATGAGCCTGATGTTCCCAAGTGGATAACTACGCTCGCCGGTGAGGACGATACTCAATGAAAAATTACGGCACGATCATCATCGGTGCGGGCGTTGTCGGAGCAAGCATCGCATATCATTTGACCGCTCGCGGATATAAGGACATTCTTATCATCGACAGAGCCGCCCAGCAGGGAACCGGTTCGACAGGAGCCGCGACCGGCGGTGCGAGAGCGCAGTTCGAGACCGACATCAATATCAGGCTCTCAAATTATTCGATCGACTTTTTCCGAAATTGGGAATTCGACTGCGGTTACGAGGCGGTCGGTTATTTGTTCTTTGCGACCACTGATGAGCAGATGAATTATCTGCTCCGCACGTCTATGCGACAGGCAGAGCTTGGCGTCGATGTCAGATCGATCGGTACTGATGAGATACGCCGACGCGTACCTATACTTAATTGCGACGATATGGTCGGCGGGACATTTTGCCAGACCGACGGCTATATAAACCCAATGGCGGTTATGCGCGGTTTTACAGAGGCGTCGGTAAATGCAGGTGCGGAATTAAAGTTCGATACACCTGCGATAAGCATCGCAAAGAGCGGTGATCGCGTCATCGGTGTGCTAACCGCGAACGGCATCATCGAGGCGGACAACGTTGTAATAGCAAGCGGTGCTGTTGCACGAGAACTCGCATCGACGGCCGGGATCGATCTTCCGGTCGAGCCTCTGCGGCGACAGATAGTCTGGGCTAGAGCTGACGAACCATTGCCCGACGGCCTGCCGATGGTTATCGATATCGGGACAGGATTTCATTTTAGGGCTGCAAGAGATTTTCGAGCGGATAAGGAGATCGCCGACAGTATCAGACGCGAAAATAAAGAGGTGATGTTCGCCTATCCCGACCCGGACGAACTACCGTCGGTCAGAACGGATTTTGATGATAACTTTCTCGACAAGGTTTACAAGCGTGCATCGCACAGGTCTCAGTTCCTATTTCGAACCGTGCCGGTTCGTGAGAAATGTCGTGCGGGGCTTTACGAGAATACTCCCGATCATCATGCCATTCTCGGCGGCTGTGAGGTTGAAGGGCTTTATTTCGCCTGCGGATTTTCGGGTCACGGCGTAATGCATTCGCCGGCGACCGGGCTGTCACTTGCCGAGATCATTCTCGACGGCAGGTCAAGTTCTATTGACGTCAGCAGTCTCAACATCAGCCGATTTCGCGACGATGAGCTTATACATGAGTCGGCATTTATCTAATTAACCAGGCAATGGCAAAACGAACAGCATTGGTACATCATCCTGTGTATCAAAAACATGATACCGGCCCCGGACATCCTGAGTCGCCAAAGCGATACGAGGTTGTAATGAATGAGCTGCGTCGTGACGGCGCATTTTGGGATTCGTTGGTTGAGGTCCAGCCCGAAAAAGCGTCAAAGGGCATCATCCAGGCCGCGCATACCCAGCATCATTTTCGTGAGGTCGAAGATGCCTTTGCATCCGGAAGGCCGATGCTCGATGCCGATACTGTTGTTTCGATGAGATCTTTCGATGCCGCTCTTTTTGCCGCCGGCGGCGCAGTGCGTGCGGTCGATATGGTCATGAAAGGTAATGCCGATAATGCGTTCGTCGCGGCACGTCCGCCGGGACATCACGCCACTGCCGAACACGCGATGGGCTTTTGCCTATTCAACAACGCCGCCATCGCCGCCCGCTACGCCCAAAATAATTATAAAGAGGTCGAGCGTGTCGCGATAGTTGATTGGGACGTGCATCACGGCAACGGTACACAAGGCATATTTTACAGCGACCCGAGCGTTTACTTTTTTTCGATGCACCAATATCCGTGGTATCCCGGAACCGGCAGCCGCGGCGAGACGGGCCAGGGACGCGGACTCGGTACGACAAAAAACATACCGCTCAAAGCGGGCACGAAAGCGCCCGAGCACGTGCGAATGTTCGACAGTGCGCTTACGGATATCTCGCTCGACTTTAAGCCTGATCTCATTATTATCTCGGCTGGTTTTGATGCCCACGCAAGCGATCCTCTCGGCCAGCTTTTACTCGAAGATGACGATCTCGCCGCGATGACGCGGTCGGTAAAAGAATGGGCTGACGAGGTTTGCGGCGGCCGCATCGTGTCGATGCTCGAGGGCGGCTACGATCTCGAAACTCTAGGCGTCACGGTCAAAAATCACGTTAAGGAGTTAACTCGCTGATTTTTACTATGTTAAAATTCACTCTATCGGATCAATTTCAAGGAGTGCCTTTCAGCGATGCCAGATATCGAAATACCTTGCGTTCAGTGCCGCGAGACCTTCATTTTCACTGAAAAAGAGCAGGAGACCTTTTATCAGCGAAATATGATGCCTCCGCAGCGGTGCCTCAAATGCCGTTCAAAAAAGGCGGCGGCTCGTGCAGATGCTTCGTCGAGATACGAAATCGTCTGTGACAATTGCGGCAAGCACGACACCGTGCCGTTTCAGCCAAAGGTCGGGCGCACCGTACTCTGCAAAGAGTGCCACGGATCGTCGCGTTCGCGTGTCCGTTAGGCGTATAACACTCTTTCTATGAATTTTGAGACAGTCGAATATTCGCTCGATCGCACCACGGCTGTGATCGCAATGGATCGGCCAGAAGCCCTTAATGCTCTCTCACTGCAGCTTACGAGAGATCTCGGAGCAGCTGTAAAGCAAGCCGTTGACGACGGTGCACGAGCAGCGATCCTGACGGGGAAAGGACGAGCATTCTGCTCGGGCGGCGATCTGCGTGAGATGCGTTCGATGTGGGAGCGTGAAGGCCGCATTGAGGCATTTCTTGAGGAGCCGCTTGGGTTGCTGCATGACGTGATAAAAGCTATCCGCAATGCGCCGATACCTTTTATCGCTGCGGTCAACGGTGTATGTGCCGGTGCGGGCACGAACTTTGCGCTCGCATGCGATCTCGTGATCGCCGCCGAAGATGCGACCTTCAACGAAGCCTTTGTCCGTATCGGATTATCGCCCGATTGCGGCGGCACATATTTTCTGCCGCGTGCTGTCGGCGAAAAGATCGCGGCCGAGCTGTTTATGACAGGTGCATCGATCGACGCAAGACGTGCTCTCGATCTCGGAATGATAAATCGCGTCGTTCCCGCAGCCGAATTGATGACCGCCGCCGCCGATCTCGCAGGCAGCCTCGCCGCCGCCCCGACCGGGTCGATCGCTCGTATCAAGCAAATGCTCAATTCCTCATATTCGAGTGATCTCGACACTCAGCTTGCCCTCGAACATAAATGTCAGATTGAGTCCGGACGCTCAGCCGATTTCAAAGAGGGCGTCGCGGCATTCTTCGATAAGCGGTACCCGCAATTTACCGGAAAGTAGATCTAAATGACTTTTTGTCGAGACCGTTTGACATCCGCAATAAACTATACCAATATTGCAATTGAAAGTCGTTTTCAATAAAGCTTTGATATTTTGAAAGGATAGTAGATCTTGGGACCGGAAACATTGCTGCAGATGTCTGTGAATGAGGTTAGCTAATATTCTTCATTCGTTCGGCTCAAACGATCTAAAATAGTATTGCAGCGTCCTTTGCCGTAAAATTTTTGCAAAATCTATTATTTTCAGGAGAAAAAATGATCTTAGCCAAATTGAAAGAATCCACAAAAGCCCAGCACGACCATCTTGAGGGCGTAGTCGATGTGATGAACAAAATGTTCACACGCGAAGACTATCAAAAGTTATTGACAAATTTTTACCGGTTCTATTCGGCAATGGAATCTGCGGTTGCAGCAAATGATATGTCAGCTAACGGTATCGATATCGACCGCCGCCGAAAGGTCGCTCTGCTCAAGAATGACCTTAGAGCTCTTGGCGTATCTGATGCGGCCGAGACTGCCGCTGCCGACAAGCCGAAGATACCGGTTCTCGACACGCCGGCAAAAGCATACGGGGCAATGTATGTGATGGAAGGTGCGACGCTCGGCGGCCAGGTGATAACACGGCATCTCAAGCAGCATCTTGATCTGACGCCTGAGAATGGCGGTTCGTTCTTTAACAGTTACGGAGCCGAGGTCGGTCCGATGTGGAAAGATTTTGGCGCGGCCATAACGGCATTTGCCGAGTCGCACAACAACGACGATGAGATCGTCGATGCAGCAAAAGAGACATTCGACTCGTTTGCCGCTCTTTTTGACAATACCGCATCAGCAGCAAGCTGATAAGCAAATGGGGCTGCACGTCCTGACCTGGAAAATCGAAACGTGCGGCCCCAATGAGATCGACAACTAAATTTTAATTAGCCGGCGAATACTCGCAAGTGTAGTTTTCTCCGGCCTCGATGGCAAGTGAGGACATTAACTACAATGACGGCCAAGTACCGCTCAATTTCTTTTCTATTCATAATCATCTTATTTTCGATAAGTGTATTTTCTCAGTCGGGACTTATTAAAGGTACGGTCGAGGACACCGCAAAAGCTCCGGTTCCGGGTGCATCTGTCATTCTCAGAAACAAGCGCACCGGTCAGGAACGTGTTGTAACGACCGATAATGAAGGACAATTCGTTTTTGGTGATGTCGCCGGCGGTGATTTTGAGGTGATCGCAACGGCACCCGGATTTGCACGTTCGGCGGTCTCGGCGTCAAGCGGTGACTCGTCCCTTGTTATCTCGATCACACCTGAGCAGCTTAAAGAGGAAGTGACCGTCGTTTCCGGCTCACGACAGGAAGAACTTCGCGAGAGCCTTACGACACAGGTCAACGTCGTCACCAGAAACGACATCAAGGCGACCGGTTATGAGAATGTCGGCGAAGTCCTGCGTGAGATACCGGGCGTTGTTACGCGTCGCGGTTCTGAAACGTCGCCTGTCGTCGGCGAACAGGTACAGGGAATAGATTCGCGGCAGGTTCTCGTCCTGATGGACGGTCAGCCGATCACCGGTGCACGCGGCGTCAAGAGCGGTATCATCAATCTCGATCAGCAGCAGGTCAATCAGCTTGAGAGCGTTGAGGTGGTCAAAGGTGCCGCAAGCGCCCTCTACGGTTCAGATGCGATCGGCGGTGTTATCAATATGCGCACCCGTGATCAGACCGAGCCTTTTACCGCGGGCGTGACTGTTGCAGGCGGTAATTTTGGCGTATTTGACGGGTCGGCTGATGTCGGTTTTTTAAAGGGCAAACTAAGCGGATTCGGCACATTCGGGCGTCACAAGAATAACGGTTTTGACCTTTACCCGTCAGATTTTTCGACCGACGGTTCCGGATATCACCGCTATGACGGCTATGCAAAGCTCAAATATCAGTTCACGCCTAATTTTTCGCTGACCGGTTTTGCCAATTCATATTGGAATAATTCAAAAGGCCGCGTTGTAGGTGAGCCGACCGATTTTATCGATCTCGGCAAACAGATCACCGACGTTGACGACGATTCGCAGGATTATGGGTTGACAGGTGATTGGGCGATCAACGGAAAGACGAATCTGCAGATCCGGGGATATCTGTCGCGATTTGACGAGATCTACCGAGCCTTTGGCTATCCGAGCGGACGTGCTCTGCCGGACGGTAATTTGTTTGAGCGTTACGGCAAGTTCGATGCGACGATCACGCGTGTTCTGGGCGACCGCAATCTTTTGCAGGGCGGCGTCGAGTTCGCAAAGAATACGTACTCAGGACTCAATCGACTGCAAAGCGATCGCGGCGAAGCAACTACACAGGTCGTGTGGCTTCAGGATAAACTTAACATTACCAATCGTTTAACGCTGACGTTCGGCGGCCGTTTCGATCATCACTCGATATTCGGCAGTGCTACCTCGCCAAAGGTCGGCCTCAACTATCGCATTAACGACAACTTCAGCGTACGTGCATCATGGGGACGCGGATTCCGTGCTCCTGATCTTGGACAGCTTTACTATAACTTTCGCAATCCGCTGTTCGGTTATCAGGTGTTGGGTAACCGGAATCTCGTGCCGGAGCATTCAGGTTCATGGCAGATCGGCGGCCAGTTTGTCGGTTTTAGCCGAAAGCTAAGGCTCGGTGTGAATCTGTACCGAAATGACGTTAGGAATTTGATCAACTCGCTGCAGCTCGGAACCCCGACATCGCAGGCGGCTGCTCAGATCCTTTTGGCCAACAACGGATTGGATCCGTCGCTGACGCAGTTCATTCAAGGTTATCCGGTGATCTTGTTCGCTTATAAGAACATCCAGTCCGTGTACACCCAAGGCGTCGAACTCGACGGATCATATATACTGCCTTTTGGATTGTCGTTCAGCGGTGCTTACACATACCTCGATTCAAAAGACGAGACCACGCCAAATCTCATACAGCGATATCTGATCGGCCGATTCAAGCATCAGGGATTTACAAAGATCGCTTACACAAATTCGCGCTACGGCATTAATGCAAATTTTCGCGGATCGTATTACAGCAACTGGTGGGTGACGTCAACGGCAACAACTGCCCGTAAGGCCGTCGCGTTCCAACTATTCGACCTGTATGGTTCGAAGAGTATCGCCAAGGGGTTTTCGCTGTACGGTTCGATCGACAATATCTTCAACAACCAGGACCCGAACACCGGCCGTGTAGCCACGGTTGACCGTCCCGATGCCGGGCGCACCTTTCGCGTAGGAATGCGTTGGGAGTTTGGACGAAAGGACAAGTAACCCGAGTTTTGATGTCCTGAGAGAAATGTATGAAGCAGAATGTTCAAAGGAGCGAACCGCCGATCGATGAGATCGATCTTTTCCTATGCGAAAGCGGCTGCGTTCATCTCGAATTCGGCCCGACCCTGCTGTCTTTCTCTCATGATGTTTTCGATCATATTGCGATGCTCTTTGATGAGGTTCGCCAGGAGATCTCCGCTGTAAGAGAACCGGCTGACGACTGGTCGGACGAGATCATTACGGATATATAGATATGAAATTCATCGGACCCAAAGTTAAGCTTTCACGAAAGCTTGGGATCGCTCTGACCCCGAAAGCGGTCAAGTATATGGAGAAACGCCCATACGGCCCGGGGCAGCATGGGCCGGGCAAACGCACGCTCGTCCCCAAGAGTGAATATGGCCGTCAATTGCTTGAGAAACAGCGTCTTCGCTTTCAATACAACGTCTCGGAGCGTCAATTAAGGATCTACTTTCAAAAAGCTCTGCAGTCGAAAGAGCGAACGAACGAGGCTTTGATTCAGCGGCTCGAAACCCGTCTCGATGCGATCGTGCTCCGAGCCGGATTTGCCAGGACGATATTTGCCGCCCGACAGTACGTTGACCATGGCCATGTTGAGGTAAATGGACGACGCGTAAATATCCCGTCGTATCGAGTTAAGGCGGGAGACACGGTCGGTATAAAGGCCGCGAGTCAAAAACTTGCACCGATAGTCGAAGCGATGGCCTCGGTTCCGCCATCGGTGCCATATGTTGAGCGCGACTGGCAGACCATGACCGCAAAACTGACTCGGATCCCGCAACGGGCTGAGGTGCCGATCATTTGTGAGGTAGATAAGGTTGTCGAGTTCTATTCGAAATAAACATCAAGATATAGTTCTGGAGGATCAAAAAATGGAGATCATTCGAAGTGCAAGGCCCGCAAAAGAGATGACGGGCATCAAGATCTGGCATTGTGCGGGTTGCGGCGTAGTTCATCTGGCTGTCAAAGAAATGGTACTTAATTTCTCTCGTGACGATTTTGCGGCATTTCCCGAGGCGGTCATTGATATTCATTACACTGGCTGGCCGCATGCCGGTTACGATAATTCTCTGATTGATCTCGCGTCGGGCCGCGGCGGTTTTTCATCCGCAGAGTGCACGATCCATTAAAATATTGTTTGCTTGCCCGCCTTTTACCGTAGATAGCACAAATTGCATTCGCACTCGGCACGTCGCTAACCCGGCGTGCCGCCCTCCTTTTTACGCTTGGGTTTGAGCCTTTCTGACAAATCTGCACATTGCCGTTATCCTTTAGAACATGAGGTCGCTCACTTATGGTGAACTGATACGCGGAAACCGAAACTTTCGCAATCTGCTCATCGGTCAATTCGTATCCGAATTAGGCAACTGGTTCAATTTCATTGCCGGCCTAGGATTGGTGCGCCTCGTCTCGGATGCCTCGCCGCTTGCTGCCGGATTATTCTTTTTGGCAAGGCTGCTGCCGTTCGCGGTCGCGTTGCCGATCGCCGGAACTTTTGTCGATAGGTTCTCTCGGCGGACGGTGATGCTCGTGACCGATATATCGAGGTCATTTATCGCGCTCTCGTTCCTGTTGGTGACGTCGGAGAGCGATCTTTGGATCGCGTATCTGGCGACCGTTCTGCTGCATACGACCGGAGCCTTTTTTGACGGGGCAAAGAATGCGGCCGCACCTAATTTGACCGGTAAAGAGGGTTTGCTCGCCGGTACCGCACTGCTCTTCTCGACCCGATTTCTGCTGATGGCCGTCGGCTCGGCATTGGGCGGATGGGCATCGGCGATATTTGGTTATAAGGTCGCGTTCATCATCAACGCTGTCTCATTCCTTGCGTCTGCGTTTACCGTCTGGCTGATCCCCGAGGAAAGCGTCAGAGAGCAGGACAACCATCTCGAACGCCATGAGCGGCCGTCCTTTTTTACCGAACTTAAAGAAGGCCTCGTTTACTCCGTCCGCGATCATTTTGCCGGAACGATCCTCTTGATGAATGTCATCTGGGCTCTCGGCGGTGGTGCGATCAACATAATTTTCGAACGCGTCGGCGGTGTTTACTTTGTCGAAAAAGAAGACTGGAATCCTGACATCGCCGTCGCTGTGTTATGGACAGCGACCGGCATCGGATTAACTGCCGGCATGCTGATCGCACATCGGACAGCGACATTTCTCGACAGACATCGCAAGAATAAAGCCTTTATCTCGTGGGCTTTGATCATACACGGCGTTCTGTTCTCTGCCGCGGCGTTTATGCCTACATTATGGCTGTTCTCGATATTTGTACTTGCATCGCGTGCGGTCGTAGGGGTGGAATATGCGGTGCAGGAGACGATGTTTCAGCGCAGTTTGCCTGATAAGATACGCGGCCGCATCTCAACGCTGGATCGCGGAGCGGAGATGACGGTTTTCGGGTTGACAAGTTACTTTACCAGCGGGCTGATGCTCTACATGTCGCCTCACACATTGACGGTCATCTCGGGCATCGTTGCGGGCCTCGCGGGCATGGTCTGGCATATACGCGAGGGATCGCATGACGAACCTTAAGCAATGATAATGACAGCCTTGACGCCCGTAAGTTCTGACAGATCCTTGGTATAGATCGATTCGACACGCCGGATCGGCGAGATGACATCTATAATGTCCTGCGTCGAGATAAATCCACTCTCGACGTGAGCGATCGCCCAGCGTTTGGCATAAGCTGCTTTTTCAAGAAAACGCTCGACGATACGGAGATATTGTGTCTTTGTCTCGGTCGCGGTGCCGAGCATGCCTGCGATCCGCTCGTCAATATTATCCCAAAAATCATTGCCGCCTCGGATCCATTCTTCACGCCACGCGTCGTCGCCCAAGCTGTCGCGTGTCGAACGCGAGTGAGGCCGCGGCAGGCGTATAAAATGAAGGTCGCTGTAATTTTCCATCGTAGTGTGGTCTGTGATGTACTCGTCAACAGGCTTATTTGAACAGACGGCCGTGCCCGCAACAGGTGAAGGTTCGATCGACCAGAACCGTCGAAAGGCGTGAGACAGCGGCTGTCGTAATGCTCGGTCAGGCCCGCTGAAAGATCTTGCGTAGTCACCTGTCGCGATCGCCAATTGCCCGGCGATCGAACGCGAGAAAGGCGATGCGAGCTTTTCGATATTCTTTCGCACGTTGTCGAACCACCAGGCATCGGTTTCCGTGAACCAGTTCGCAAGAGCAGGATTGCTTAATTTATAACCCGGAACATACGCATCGTCTAGAACGGTTGCGACATCATCTGCAGACATCGTTTCCGTGCCATTCTGAAGCCGGGAAATGCCGCTGACCCAGTTTGATTGGAGCGGATCGTTGACCGAAACCTTTACACCGCGTCCCTTAAGATAGATGCCGAGTCCCGGATCGGGGCATAAAGGGAATGCAGCCGTCTCAAGGTGGAGACGATGCAGCACATTTTGTTCGAAGGCAAGCCAGCCTCGGGTTGTGATCTTTTGATGTACGGTCATTGGTACTGATTTTCTGCCGGTGACGGCTCGGGTTCGATGTCTAAAAGTGTTCTCACTACCGTCGGATCAAATTCTATTCCCGACCACTCGATAAGGAACTTGCGTGCATTGCCGATCGGATGTGCGGCTCTGAAAGGCCGTTCGGAGATCAGTGCGCAATATGCATCGGCGACCCTGAGTATGCGGGCGTTAAGAGGGATCTCTTCGCCGGCAAGCCCGTCCGGATAGCCGCTGCCGCACCACCATTCATGATGCCAGCGAATAACAAGCTGTACGCCTCGGTCGAGATCGAGTTTGGCGGCTTGCTGTTCGCCGATGACAGGATGCCGCCTAAGGTCGAGACGCTCGTCAGCCGAAAGCGTTCGAGCCCCCGCGATATAATCTCGCCCCATTCTCAGTTCGCCGATATCACGTATCGCAGCCGCGGTCTTTAAGGTCGCACGATCCTCGCTGCCTACGCCCATTGCCGCGGCAATGCGTTCGGCCAGATCGGCGACGCGGGCCGAGTGACCGGCAGGAAAGCACGTGAATTCGTCTGTACGCCCTGCGGCATCAGCGATCTTTTCATCTAAAGCGGGATCAGCCGCAACTAAACTCTGCATCAGAGATAGTTTCGCTTTTTTGGGTTTGGACTTTCAAGTCTTATCCGCGTTAGAGACGGTTTTATTTACTTTAATGAGCTGAGCAGTGCCAAAGCGTCCGAATTATTAGGAAATTGAGACAACATTCTGTTCAATTCGCCCTCGGCACGGCGAAGAAGGTTCATCTTTATGAAAAACTCGACAAGAGCGATGCGATAGAGCGGTTCGGACGGATCGATCTTGATCGCGGCCTGTAATTCTGCTTCGGCCTTGTGGCGAAACTTTTCGTCGTTCGACAACGCTTTGCCATAGTATGAATGGTAGCGGGCTTCGGACGGATCATAATGCACCGCGCGGGCCAGATGCGGCAGCGACGCCATAAATTCGCCGTTAACAAGATAATTGTAGCCTGCCTCAAACTCTGCTTCGGCCTGATCTTTATGCTGCGAAACGGCATCTTTCGGAGCACCGCCATTCTTTATTCTCTCGGCGAGTTCTTTTCTGACCTTAAAATCGTACAGCTCACGAGATTCGGCCGACCGCAGCGTTTCGTGCGCCGAGGCAAGTTGTGCAAATGCGTCCTGTACGCGTTTTAACGTCGCGGTATCGGATTTGTAAAATCTGTCAGGGTGAAATGCCTTTGCCAATGTGAAATAAGACTGCTTGAGATCCTTTATCTCAGCCGTCGGGTCGATGCCCAACACGTCATAAAATGTTTCGGCGGCCTCGACGCGTTCGAGATACTCATCAAGTGTAAGCTCTTTCTGGACAGTGGTTTTCGACTGTTCTTCAACGGATATTTCCGGTACTACAGGAGCTGCGGGTCTTATTGCTGCCTGTTTAAGCTCAAGTTTCGCACCGTTCATTGCCGCGACCTGTTCGGGTGTAAATGCCGATCTCCACTCGAGCCTGTCGGCCATGCCCGTCATCCAAAGGACATAGGCATTGCGGATCGCCTGTTCCGGAGAGACGCCCGAACGATTGATGATATGCTCGGTGGTCTGCGGTTCGTCGGTCAAGATCGAGAGCAAAGCGGTTTCGTCAGGTGTCAAATTGGCAAATGACCCATCGCGTCGGCGAAATTTCTCTTCGACGCCGGTAAACCTTTGCCAAATTGCTGCAACAGATATAGTGCGTGCGTAATCTGCCAATATCTGCTCTTGCCCGATATTGAACTCAAGCCCGTCGCGTATCCGCATCAGCGAACTAAAACTCCATTCGCCGTCGAGCCACACCATCAGATCGCGAACGATCGCGACCAGCTGCTTTTGAAATAAAGCTGTGCACTCGGCGTCATTAAGTTTGCCGCTTTCGACGAGATGCTTTGAAAATTCGATGTCGTTGGCAAAATTGGGAGCCTTTACGACGTCGTCCTTTGAGACACGCTTTTCCCTTAGCAATATGTCAAAAAGCCGTGCCGAGCGTGCATTTGAAACGGCAAATACAAGTTTACCCGCGCGGAAATAAGCGATCGACTTCTTATCTCCCGAAGACAGTCTGAGGCTGCCCGTAAGTGAGCTTTGCGCGATCTCTGCGACCATGTCCGCAAATGGACGGTCAGAGATATTACCTGTGATTTCGAGTCCGGGTTGTGCTGACATCTGTTGATAGGAAAGGCGGACGCACGATCGTGCTAAAACAAGTTTAACAGAAATGCCCGCGATTGTGTAAGCGATTTTTTGCCTTGTCTCGGATAGTTGACACGCAACCGGCAAATTGCGACAGTTGCAGTTACACACAAATGACCGTAGCTGCCTTACAAATTCGCGAGTGCATAACCCTTTCAGAGCTTGAAGAATGTGTTCGGCTGCAAAGAGAGGTGTTTGACCTGCCCGACGCTGAACTTTCGCCGGTGCGGCATCTGATCGTGACACGAAATGCGGGTGGCTTTACTCTCGGAGCCTACGATGGTGAGCGGCTCGCCGGATTCGTTCTTAGCGTGCCTGCCTTTATGTATGGCGAAAAGGCGTTTTACTCGCACATGACCGGAGTGCGTGCAGAATATCAAAGTCACGGCGTCGGATCGCAGCTTAAATGGGCACAACGCGAACGGGCACTTAGCGAGGGTATTCGTTATATCAAATGGACATTTGAGCCAATAAAAGCTCGAAATGCTTATTTTAATCTTAACAAGCTCGGTGCGGTCGTTGCCGACATTGAGGTCAACTTTTACGGTGCTGATAACATTACCGCCGCTCGTTCAGATGACCCGATCGAATTGGCCGGCGACCGCCTCTTTGCCGAATGGCATCTCGAGAACGAAAAGGTAAAAGCTCTTGCCGCCGGTAAAGTGTGGACTGATACCGAACAGCCTTTGGCTGAGATAACTGTCACTAACGACTGGGCCGCATTGGTCAAACGCGACCCTCATTCGGCGCTCAAGGAGCAGCTTCGCCTGCGGGATGAATTTCAGCGGGCATTTGCCGCCGGAATGCGTGCAGAGAGCTTTCGACCCGATGATATTGCTCCGGCATATCGGCTTTATCAAAGAAAATAAAAGGACATACCGCCGTTAATGCCGTTCTTCGAGATAGACGCTGATATCAGTAAAGCACGTACTATTGATACGCGTTTCTATACCGACGCGGAATGGTTCGAATATTCAAAAGAGGCGATATTTGCCCGCACATGGCAATTTGCTGGCCTGGCAGACGATCTCAAGGGCCTAACCCCGATCGAACTGCTGCCGCACATACTCGATGAGCCTTTACTCATAATAGAACGCGATAATGTTCGTCATTGCGTTTCAAATGTGTGCACTCATCGTGGAAAAGTTTTGGTCGAGCGGCAAAGTAATGCCGATCTCATACGGTGCGGTTACCACGGACGACGGTTCGATCTCGACGGCCGATTTCTCTCAATGCCTGAGTTTGATGAGGTCAAAGATTTCCCGTCGCCGTGTGACGATCTCGCAGCGATACCATATGCAGAGTTTGCCGGCTTTGCTTTTGTATCGCCCGATCCAAAAGCAAAGCTGCCGGAGTTTGTGGGTGGTGCCGGCGATCTTATTACACCTGTCGAGCATAACGGTTTAAAATTGGCCGCAAAGCGTGAATATACCATCGACGCTCATTGGGCTCTCTACTGCGAAAACTATCTCGAAGGCTTTCATATCCCATACGTCCATAAGAGCCTTAATCAAATAGTCGATTATGGAACTTATACAACGGAAACATTTCGATACTCGAGCCTTCAGACCGGTTTTGATGACACCGGAAATATCGCGGCTAAGTATCTTTTCATTTTTCCGGGCATGATGCTCAATTTTTATTCTTGGGGCGTGTCGGTAAATGTTGTTCGCCCGCTATCACCCAACCGAACAACCGTTGAGTTTCTCACATATTTAAAGCCCGGTGCCGTCATCGGTGACGGAGCCGGCGGTGATCTCCATACGGTCGAAATGGAAGATGAACAGGTCGTCGAAAGCGTCCAACGCGGCATCAGATCGCGATATTATAACTCCGGCCGCTACTCACCTTCCCGCGAACAGGGAACGCATCACTTTCATCGGTTGATCGCAGAATTCATAGATTGATTTGAGGGTATAACTATAGATACTCTATATTATGAAAACAGCAATATCGGTGCGCGATCCGCTTTTTAAAAGAGCAGAAAAATTTGCCCGCTGAAAAAAATGTCGCGCAGCCAACTCTTTTCCGATGCTGTTGAAGAATTTCGCGACCAAAGAGAGAATGACGATCTGACTGCCTCGCTTAATGCTGTTTACGATAAAGAGGATTCTTCCATCTATCCTGTGTTGTTAAAAATGACATTGTTGTCGGTGCCCGGAGAAGAATGGTAAGACGAGAAGAGATATGGTGGACAGATCGGCCTTGCAAACCATCGATAGATCTTTTTTCGGGAATATATCGAGACACTATCCCAATCAAAGATGGAGCAGGTAGATAAAGGTATTAAACTTGTTCTTGCATTAAAATAGAGGCCGCAATTCATATGCTGCAATCCATCGCCGCTGACGAGATCAAAAAACTTCGTGCTGAGATCGAGCGGCATAACGAGCTTTATTATCAAAAGGCCGAGCCTGAGATAACGGACTTTGAGTTCGATCAGATGCTCGAAAGGTTAAAGTCTCTCGAGGCCGAGTATCCTGAGCTGATCTCGCCTGACAGCCCAACACAGCGTGTCGGCGGCAAAGCTGACAGCCTGCGGCCTTTTACACATACAGTGCCGTTGATGTCGCTCGACAACAGCTACAGCCTCGATGATCTCGAAGCGTTTACCGAGCGATGCGAAAAGCTCGCCGAGGGTCGCAAACTCGAGTATGTGGCCGAACTAAAGATCGACGGGCTTTCTGTATCGCTGCATTACGAGCACGGCATTTTAACGGTCGGTGCGACACGCGGCGACGGCAGCACCGGCGACGAGGTTACGCAAAATGTCAGGACGATCAGGACAATTCCGCTCAGGCTGAAAAAGGACGCCCCCGATCACGCTGAGGTGCGCGGCGAGGTCTTTCTCTCTCGGACGCAATTCGCACGCATCAATGCCGAACTTGAGATGCAGGACGAAAAGACATTTGCCAACCCTCGCAACTGTGCATCGGGTACGCTGCGAATGCTCGATTCGCAGATTGTTGCATCGCGGCGTCTTGATATGTTCCCGTATGATGCATTCACCGGCAATCAAAAGATGTTCTCAACTCATGAGGAGATATTTGCATGGTGTGCGGCTAACGGATTTCACGTCAACCCGCATCGGCGGCTGTGCAGGGATTTTGACGAACTTGCGGCATTTATCGCAGAGATGGAGCCGATGCGCGATTCGCTCGACTATGACATTGACGGTGTCGTTGTAAAGGTAAATTCGACTGCTCTGCAGGATGAGTTCGGTGCAACGTCAAAGGCTCCGCGTTGGGCGATCGCCTATAAATATCCTGCACGAAAGGCGACGACGAAACTCCTCGGCATCTCAGTCCAGGTCGGCCGTACCGGAGCTTTGACGCCGGTCGCAAATCTTGAGCCGGTGCTGCTCGCCGGTACTACTGTTGCGAGGGCTTCGCTGCATAATGAGGACGAGATCGCACGTCTCGGCATAATGATCGGCGATACCGTCGAGATCGAAAAGAGCGGCGAGATCATACCGCAGGTACTCGGCGTGGTAGAAAAAGACCGTGACGGCAGCGAGACCCGATTTGAATTCCCGCATAATTGTCCCGTATGCGGTTTTGATGCCGTTCGTCCAGAGGGCGAGGCGGTTCGGCGCTGTATCAATCCCGCTTGTCCAGCCAAAAATAAAGCGCGTGTTCTCTACTTTGCCTCGCGAAAGGCGATGGACATCGAGGGCCTCGGCGAGTCGCTCGTTGACGTTCTGATCGACGGCGGACTTATCGCAGATGTTGCCGACCTTTACTCACTGAAAAAGGACGACATTTCCAATCTTGAGCGCAAAGCCGAAAAGTCTGCTGCCAAGTTGATCGCCGAGATCGACTCCAGTCGAGAACGCGGGCTTCAGCGGCTTTTGTACGGCATTGACATTCGCCATGTCGGCGAACGCAACGCAAAGGTGCTTGCACATGCTTTCAGATCGATCGACAACATTGCCGCGGCATCGATCGAGGAACTGATGGCCGTTCCCGACATCGGCACGATCGTCGCCGAGAGTGTTCATGACTGGTTTCGCACCGAACGAAATATCGATCTTGTCCAACGCCTTAAACATGCCGGTGTCAAAATGGAAGCTGATGCCGCATCAACGGCCGCGCTCGATGAGCGGTTCGTTGGCAAGACATTTGTCCTTACAGGCAAACTCGAAAAATATACACGCGACGAAGCCGCAAAACTCATCGAAGACCGCGGCGGCCGCACCTCGTCATCCGTCAGTAAAAAGACCGACTACGTCATCGCCGGCGAAGACGCCGGATCTAAACTTACCAAAGCCGAAACCCTCGGCATCACGATACTGAACGAAGATGAGTTTTCCGAGATGATGCTGTGATCGGTTTGTAAATAACTCTCTAAGGCTGACTTCTTTGATGAAATAAGCAAAATAAGGTGAATAAAAAAGACAATTCCATACAAATATTCGAGCAAAAGCAAGTCCGTACACACTGGGACGATGAACAGGAAAAATGGTATTTTTCCATTGTTGACGTGATCGGAGTCTTGACGGATCAACTTATGCATCAGGGAGCAAGGAACTATTGGAAGGTATTGAAAACAGACTTTCCAAAGAGGGGAATGAAACGGTTACAAATCCTAACCGTTTGAAAATGGTTGGTGAATGGAAGATACTTCACTCGAAAACAGAAAATTAGTCCGCGACATCATAATGTCTAAAACTGTCGAGGAACGCCTCATTATATGCGCCCAAATGTATGAGGATGCAAAGGAGTTTGCCAAGATCGGAATGCCCGCAAACCTTTCGCTTCTCGAACAGGAACGCTATATCTTCAAACGTATGCACGGCTGTTTTCCTGAAGAGTCAGTAACACTGATGTTGTAACGAACATTTCTCTAACTTCTGACAAATGTATAATTCCCCCGCTTTGACATCAGGTAAAAAGCCATTTTATGAGCATCTCTATGCGCAGGTGGTCTTTGCCGTGATCTGCGGGGTGTTATTGGGCCATTTCTTCCCTGAGGCCGGTGCGTCGCTCAAGCCGCTGGGCGACGGGTTTATCAAACTGATAAAGATGATGATCGCGCCGATCATCTTTTGCACCGTGGTCGGCGGTATTGCTCAGGTCCGTGATATGGGCAAGGTCGGCCGCGTCGGACTCAAGGCATTCATATATTTTGAAGCAGTATCGAGTCTGTCGCTCGTGATCGGCCTCGTTATCGTAAATATCGTACAGCCGGGGTCAGGCATCAATGCCGATCCATCTCAGATCGATCCCGCAGCGGTTGCAGCTTACACATCCGGTGCCAAGGGACTGACGGCGACGGATTTTATTCTGCACACGATCCCGGATACGATCGTCGGAGCCCTTTCGTCGGGTGAGATTTTACAGGTCTTGCTGGTCGCGGTTCTCTTTGGTGTTGCTCTGGCAAAGATCGGCGAAATGGGTAGGCCCGTCCTTGATCTGATAGAGCGTGCATCAAAGATATTTTTTGAGATCATCCGCATAATTATGTACGTCGCTCCGATCGGAGCCTTTGGTGCGATGGCATTTACGGTCGGGCAGTACGGCCTCGGATCGCTGATCTCGTTAGGCAAACTGATGGCATGTGTCTATGCGACGTGTCTGTTATTCGTGATCGTCGTGCTCGGTACGATCGCAAAAGCGGCGGGCTTTAGCATCTTTAAATTTCTCAGATATATAAAAGAAGAGATCCTGATCGTGCTCGGCACTTCGTCATCAGAGGCTGCTCTGCCGCGAATGATCGCTAAGATGGAAAATATCGGCTGTGACCGCTCGGTCGTAGGGCTTGTGATACCGACAGGATATTCATTTAACCTTGACGGTACGTCGATATATCTGACGATGGCCGCGATCTTTGTCGCACAGGCAACAAATGCGCATCTTACGCTTGGTCATCAGATCGGGATATTGGGAATATTATTGCTTACGTCCAAAGGTGCGGCTGGCGTGACGGGCAGCGGTTTTATCACGCTTGCGGCGACACTTTCGACAGTTGGCTCGATACCGGTTGCTGGCCTCGCACTGCTCATCGGCATCGACCGATTTATGTCCGAGGCTCGGGCGATAACCAATCTCATTGGCAACGGTGTTGCAACCATGGTCGTCGCCAAATGGGAAGGTGCCTTTGACCCTATTCGTGCCCGCGATGTGCTTAATGGTGATGTGATCGCCGATCCGGATCAGCCTGTGTTTGAGGACATCGAGTGACATACGCCATTTTGGCTGTCGCTCACGGCATTTTATAATTAGCTTTTCAAAGGTCTCGGTTCAAAATTTTCGCGTGAGGTTATAATGAGTAGTTTCTTTACGAGTTCGGTATCAGAGGTTGATAGTGCTATCAGCGATGCGATCAACAGCGAGGTCCGCCGCCAGACTAACGGGCTTGAGCTGATCGCTTCAGAAAATTTTGTGTCCGAGGCCGTGCTGCAGGCACTCGGCACCGCGTTTACCAACAAATATGCCGAGGGTTATCCGGGCAAGCGTTATTACGGCGGATGCGAATTTGCCGATGTCGTCGAAAACCTTGCGATCGACAGAGCCAAAGAGATATTTGGAGCCGAGCATGCCAATGTACAGCCGCACAGCGGTGCGCAGGCAAATATGTCGGTGCTGATGACCGCCCTCGAACACGGCGATCAGATCCTCGGTATGAATCTCTCACACGGCGGACATCTGACACACGGGCATCCGCTCAATTTTTCGGGCATCAACTATAAGGTTGCCGATTACGGCGTTGATCGCGAAACCGAGCAGATCGATTACGACAACCTGCAAAAGCTGGCTGAGGAACATCGCCCCAAACTGCTCATCTGTGGTGCCTCGGCATATCCGCGAACGATCGATTTTGCCCGCATCGGCGAGATCGCACGCAGCGTCGATGCAAAAGTAATGGCGGACATGGCGCATATCGCGGGCCTCGTTGCCGCTGGACTGCATCCTTCGCCGGTGCCTCATTGCGAATTTGTTACTACAACGACGCATAAAACACTTCGCGGGCCGCGCGGCGGGATGATCCTATGCCGCGAAGAGTTTGCAGCCGATATCAATCGCAGTGTTTTTCCGGGCGTACAGGGCGGGCCGCTGATGCACGTCATAGCCGCCAAGGCCGTGTCATTCGGCGAAGCTCTGCACAGCGACTTTAAAACTTATCAGCAACAGATACTTGATAATGCTCAGGTGTTGGCATCTACGTTAAAGGATGCGGGACTTCGCATCGTATCCGGCGGTACGGACAACCATCTTCTGCTGGTTGATGTCTATATGGACGGCAAGGGCATAACCGGCAAGGCTGCCGAAAAGGCTCTCGACGATGTTCATATCACCGTCAACAAGAACACCATACCTTTTGATACCCAAAAGCCTTTTGTTGCGTCCGGCATCAGGCTGGGCACGCCGGCACTCACTACACGCGGTATGAAAGAGGACGAAATGCGTGCCATCGGTAAAATGATCGCCGCTCTCATTCACGACCCCGGATCTGATGACGTAAAAACAAAGGTCAAAGCCGAGGTCGCCGAACTCACCGCACGCTTTCCAATGTACCGATAAACGATCAGCCGTAATGAAATTGCGACGAATTGTGTCGAGGATCTTAAGCGGATAAATGGAATGCAGTTGAAATAGCGACGAGAAACCAAGTGGCAAGAGTATATAATTTGCCAGCTCAGTCTAATGTTAGCTCGTTATCACATTTAACTTTGTCACGGTTTATTCCATGCTTCGCTGGTGGAGATCGTAGAGTTCAAGCAGGTCGCGGGCTTCTTCAGAGTCAAACTCGTAGCCCTTTTGTTCGAGTGCGCTTGCGGCGATCTCGGCGTAAAGGGAATCGTCGAGCAGCGGAGCAAGAGCACTGACCGGCAGTTGAGCAAGTGTTTCAAAGGCGATAGCTCTTATCTGCGGCAGTTCGGCCTGACGGGCGACCTCTGCGATCTCGGGCGGGGCATATCGGGATGCAAGCCGGTCGGCAAGTTTGTCGAGGCGGTTGTAATCGTTGTTACGCACCGCTCGTGACGCAAGCTGTATAAAGACCTCTGCCGACGCAGATTGTGCCTCGAGCATACGAACGCACGTCGCGGCCAACAGCCGGACGTCATTTAGCTTGGAAACGTCAGAGCGTACCTCTTTTGCCGAAGATCGTTCGTCGAGAGCTGAGAGGAGGCTGCTTAATTCCCAGTCGGCGTGAGCATCGTAAATCAGTTTTGCGGGCGTCAAGGGCGTGCCGGTATCCGACTGTAATGCCCCGACGATCATTCGTTTGGTGACGGGACGCAAAGTTTCCCATACGCTGGCTACTTTGCCGCCAATTTCCTTGATCATAGTGTCAACAAGGTCATTCTGATATCGCGATCAAGAGTTGTCAAGCCCGTTATCAATGAGATGACGCGAGTTTAGACACCTTTTCAAACAACTCTCTCTCGGTTCGCGACAGCACCTCGGCGTTGTCGTCATCTTCATTGATGACCGCGACGAGTGCATATTGCGTAGGCCCCAAATATCGCAATTCCCACGCTGTCATGCCTGTCTGCTGAGGCCTTGAGAACCATGCCGCATTTGAGTCCGCACGATCTATCGGTACCTCGCCGAACAGATCCTTTACATCGTGTCCGAGGTCGGCCTCATCAGCTGCAGAAAGCAAAACACGGCGGAGTGTCCAGCCGTGTTTTGCATAAGTATCGATGACAGCGGTTACTGTACTGCGGTCTATCATTTAGCGGTTTTAGCATTTGCTGCGGGCTTTGTATTGTCGGCTGCCGCAGTGTTTACAGGACGCTTGCCCGAATTAAAGTTAGCCGCCGGAACCGCGACATTTGAATTTGCCGGAGCTGATCCCTGCGCATTGGCTGCCGGTTCAGGCATCTGAACGGCAGAGTTGCCGTTGGCTGCATTGGCGGCCATCTTTTCACGCTGATCTTTACCCGGTCCAGGCGATTTGAATGATCCTTTAAAGAGATCGCCGACAGCCAATTTCCAGGCTCCGTTCTCTTTGATGAAGGGCAGATCTTCCCATTTTGAATCACGGGTGTTCCACACCTCTACATTTCCCATATCATCAGCAACACGCTGGTCACGCATCTGGGGCAGATCGGTGGCAAAGGTCGTTCCGGTAAAGCCATTTTCAAACACCTTTTCGATCGGCGTATTTTGCTTTGCAGCGACCATCTGGGCAAATTGAAGGGTGTTTTCTGTCATTTCAGCCTTGATCGCATCAACATTTTTGGATTTGACCGCGGCAAAGAGCCGTTTATAGGCCTCTGTCGGCGAATCGCCCGGTGAACCGGCCGCAGCAGGTGCCGACGAGCACGAAAGCACGCCTGCGGATATTGCCAACAGCATTATCAGAGAAAATATTCGGAGCATATTAGAGCTAAATGACCTCTCGAGATTTCGTATTGAGGTTGAGTATATGTAATTCGTGGTCAATTTAAAACCAAACAGAGCCGAATCTCGGTCTTAAAACGACAGTATTCGATATAATTATCATCAATGCAGGCTCTAAGATACACACACGGCGAATTGAGTGTCGCTGAAATACCTTTACCTGACGCATCTAACGAGGCTCTCATCAGGGTCACGACGTCCGGAATTTGTAACACGGATATCGAGATCGTACGCGGTTATGCCGGTTTTGAGGGCACTATCGGTCATGAGTTCGTCGGAGTTGTTGAAAGATCTGATGATGCTCCCGAACTGGTCGGAAAGCGCGTCGTGGGCGAGATAAATGCGGGCTGCGGCCGTTGCTTACGCTGTGCCGCAGGCGATCCGCGGCATTGTCCTGCGAGGACGGTGTTGGGCATTGTCGGCCGCGACGGTGCTCATGCGGAGTTTCTTGCTCTGCCGTCGAGAAATCTGGTTGTCGTGCCTGACAGTGTTTCTGACGAGATCGCCGTATTTGCCGAACCGCTCGCGGCCGCATTCGGCATTACAGAACAGGTGGAGATCGACGCAAATAAAAATATGGCCGTCATCGGTGACGGTAAATTGGGTATCTTATGCGCTCTTTCGCTGTCGCTTAGCTCAAATAAAGTCACTCTGATCGGCAAACATAGCGAAAAGCTCGACATCGCCGCCGCAAAAGGAATTCGCGGACTGCTTACGGACGAGATCTCTGCATCTGAGAATGGAATGTACGACGTGGTAGTCGAGGCGAGCGGTTCTGAGAGCGGTTTTGCGACCGCGGTCGATCTGGTCATGCCGCGCGGCAAAATAGTTTTAAAATCGACCTTTGCCGGTACACCGACATGGCCCGCATCACGGATCGTGGTTGATGAGATCACGATCGTCGGTTCACGATGCGGACGGTTTCGTCCGGCGGTCGAACTGCTGACCGATAACAGGGTCGATGTTACGCCGCTGATCTCGGATACATTTGCTTTAAAGGACGGCGTTGCCGCGATGCGGCGAGCCGCAGATAACGGCGTACTTAAAGTGCTTTTACGACCATAATGCCGCAATTTGCATCATATCGTCTGATATAATTCCAGAGCTTTGTGCCGGAGAGTAATAATATGTCCCGTTTCGTTTCATGTCATGTAAGGTCAGGCGTTTTACACCGTTCGTTTTTGATGGTCATTGCGGCTGCGATGTTTGCGGCATTAGCTTCGGCACAAAATGGTGCGGTTCCGCCGTCATTTTCCGGAGTTGCAAGATCTGTCGAGCCGGCGGTCGTTTCGATCGAGGCAAAGGGCAAACTTGCTCAGCCTGTCACCGCTGCAACACCCCAGCCGGGGACTGACGAGGACGTTATGGACTTTTTCAGGCGGCAAATGCCGAAACGTCCGTCCTACTCGCTCGGCAGCGGCTTTATCGTCAATAAAATGGGCTACATCGTCACTAATTATCATGTGGTCGATGACACGGCGGCGATCACGGTCAAACTTGATTCCGGCGAAGAATATGCGGCAAAGATCGTCGGCGTTGATCCTGAGACCGATATTGCCGTGCTAAAGGTAGATGCAGGACACGACCTGCCATTTGTGAAGTTTGGCGATTCAGATAAATTGGAGGTCGGTGATTGGGTTCTGGCGATGGGTTCACCATTTGGCCTCGCAAAGAGCGTCAGTGCGGGCATCATCTCACAAACGCAGCGTGATACGCCCGGAGCATCGGCGTTTCAGCGGTTTATACAGACCGACGCGGTCATTAATCCGGGAAATTCAGGCGGGCCGCTCGTTAATATGAGCGGCGAGGTCATCGGCGTCAATTCTCAGATCGCGACTCAGACCGGCGAATTTAGCGGTGTCGGCTTTGCATTGCCCTCGGCCGAGACGCAAAAGGTCTATGACCAGATCATCGCCGACGGACGTGTGCGGCGCGGTTATCTCGGAGCCTATCTCGATACTGTAAAGAGTGAATTCGCAAAGGTTTACGGCCTGCCGCGGCCGCACGGAGCATTTATCACGGACATTCGTGATAAGCAAAGCCCGGCAGCATTGGCCGGGCTAAAGACGGGCGATATCATTATGGAATTTAACGGTCAGCCGGTCGATTCTGCACAGGATCTCATTGCAAAGGTCTCGATGGTCGCTCCTGACCGATCGGTCAATGTCGTCTATTATCGCGAGAACGGAGCGGCGGTCGATCGCCTGACCACGACCGTCAAACTCGGCGAACGCCCGTCGCCCGCACGTATCGACATCGATGACAACACCAGCCGAAGAACGCTGCCCGTTGACGGTTCGAAACCTGCCGAAAAACCTTTTGGCCTGACGCTCGCCGAGCTGACGCCCGTACTCTCGGCCACATACAAGCTCGACGGGCAAAAAGGGCTGGTCATTCGCGATGTAAATATGGCGAGCTATGTTGCCGATGTCCGTCTTTCGACGGGCGAATCTGCCCTACGCATCGGCGATCTGATCGAGCGCTTAAATCGTCAGGACGTAACAACGCTCGCCGCGTTTCAAGCCGCCGCCGCTAAATTAAAACCCGGCGATCCGGTCGTTCTGCATATCGCATATTACAACCCCGCACTCCAAACGATCCAACGCAAGATAGTCCAATTCACCGTAAAATAGGTCAGAACCGCCTGCGTAAGCGGGCGGCCGGTTTTTCAGAACCGCGTGTGCAGGCGGCCAGTTCGTCTGTCCGCCGTTTTGGCTTTTTTCGCCTGTTGAACTTAAACTACTTGAATATGGCAACCGCAAAAAAGGCGCCGGTCAAGAGCGCAAGAACTTCTGTTAAAAAATATTCCAACTACATCGGCGGCGAATGGGTCAAGTCATCGTCCGGCGAGTATTTTGACAACGTCAATCCGGCAGATCACTCGGATATCGTAGGACGCTTTCCGCGTTCGACTGCTGAGGACGTCAATGCCGCGGTCGAGGCCGCAAAGTCTGCCGCGACCAAATGGCGACGCACGCCTGCACCAAAGCGTGCCGAGATCCTCTTTAAACTCGGCGAGATCCTTCGCGAGAACAAGGACGAATACACTGTCCAGATGACCCGCGAAATGGGCAAGGTCACAAAAGAGGCAGGCGGTGACGTGCAGGAGGCGATCGACTGTACATACTACACCGCCGGCGAAGGCCGCAGGCTGCACGGTTTTACGACGCCTGCCGAAATGCCGAATAAATTTGCGATGTGCGTGCGTCAGCCGGTCGGGCTTTGCGGCCTGATCACGCCGTTCAATTTTCCGATGGCGATCCCGTCGTGGAAACTCATTCCCGCGCTTGTCTGCGGCAACACCGTCGTTCTCAAATCGGGCGAGGACGTACCGCTTTCGTCACTAAATCTCGTCAAAGCGTGCGAACAGGCCGGCATACCGAAAGGCGTCGTCAATCTCGTCAACGGCTTTCACGAACCGGGTGCCGCTCTTGTCGAGCATCAGGATGTCAGACTTATCTCATTCACCGGTTCGACATCGACCGGCCGCATCATTGCCGAGCAATGCGCCCGCGATAATAAGATCGTCAGCCTCGAAATGGGCGGTAAGAATGCAATTATCGTCATGGACGACGCCGATATCGACAACGCTGTCGAAGGCTCGCTGTGGGGAGCTTTCGGCACAAGCGGCCAGCGTTGCACCGCAAGTTCGCGTCTCATCGTACACAAAAAGGTGTATAAGAAATTTTGCGATAAGCTCGTTGAGCGTGTTAAAAAACTCCGTGTCGGCAACGGCCTCGACCCAAATACCGACGTCGGCCCTGTCATCAATCAGCAGGCGATGGACAAGATCCTCGGCTACATCGAGATCGGTCAAAAAGAGGACAAGGCTACGCTCGCCTGCGGCGGCAATCGTTTGTCGAAGGGCGCGTATGCGAATGGCTATTTTATCGAGCCGACCGTCTTTACAAATGTAAAACGCACTATGCGCATCGCTCGCGAAGAGATCTTTGGCCCGGTGACGTGCGTCATTCCGTTCTCGACATTTGACGAGGCGATCGACATCGTCAACGAGGTCGCTTACGGGCTGTCTTCGGCGATCTACACGCAGGACGTCAATCAGGCGTTTTACGCGATGCAGGAGCTTTATACAGGCATCTGCTATGTAAACTCAGCGACGATCGGAGCCGAGGTTCACCTGCCTTTCGGCGGCACAAAAGGCACGGGCAACGGCCATCGCGAAGCCGGCACACAGGTCCTCGACATCTTCAGCGAATGGAAAGCCCTCTACATCGACTACTCCGGCAAACTCCAAAAAGCCCAGATCGACGAAGTAGAGATCTAAACCCGTGTAGGCATTGTATCAAGAAAGCAAGGCCGCGGATGATCGCATCTTCGCGGCTTTTTTAAGTGATTTGTTTGATCGTTGATGATATGCCGGTGGTTTTAAAGATGCGTCGCAGCATTTATTTTCAAATACGAATTGCGGTGCCGGTGCTTTTGCTGCTGGCGGCTGGGGTTGTTTCGGCTCAGGGGACGAGCGGAAAGGCTCTGCTTGCTGACGGGGCACAGTTTCCATATACATTGGACGTTTACGATGACGAAGCGGCGGATGTCGGCCAAAAGTTGCGGAATCTCGCGGTGCGTGCGGCCGGGATACAGCGGCCGGGCGATGGTAATATTTATATAAAAGTGCCGATCATCGGCCATTTTATCGACCGTACGACCGATACAAAAGCCTATTCGTACACGCTCTGCAAAGACGGCGGCGAATGTTCGACGCAGGGCATTATCATCCTTGGCATTGATCCAAAAACGTCTAAGACATCGCCGCTCGCAAACGTCGCTTATCCGTATCGCAACGATATTCAATTGACAAAGGTCGCCGACATCAACGGTGACGGCATCGACGAGATCGGCGTGCTTTCTAACGTGAAGGACGTGATGAGCTTTCGCATTCTCGATATTGCGAATAAGAGGTTTGCGCCGCTCGGTAAATTTGAGATCTACGACATAAACGCTCAGCCGTCTTTTCGGGCAAAGCTCTATGTCGAAACCGGCGGCGGTAGGCCGACATTTTTTGCTGACAAGGACATCATCACAGGCAAAGGGTGGACAGCGGCTGGCCTGGCACAGATCAGTGCTCAGCCGGACGATACAAAGTACGCTGTCCGTGTTTATCGGCTCTCGATATTTAAACTGCTGCTCTTTGTAACGTTCGTTGTGCAGGCGATCGCTTTTTTGTTCTTGATGGGCAAGGTGATATTTGAGTTCATCGCAACCATTCGCGAGCCTGACAACACAGATGTCGAGCCGAGGCAAAAGCATGGCAAAGCCGACAAAAAAATTCTGCTCAAGCGTGTGCCCGACGGGCTGCCGACGCTCGAACCGCTGACGTGCCTTTCGTGCGGCGGGCCGCTGCCTCTCAATGAAGGCGAGATGACGTGTCCGAGCTGCGGCACTAAGGCCAAAGCTCCTGCATCATATTTTGACGTTGCGGCGGTTCGTGACGAGCTGCGTGAAAAGATACGTCAGGCCGCAGCATATCTGCGGCGGGCAAAGTTACTGACTTCCGGCTGGATGCGCGCCGCGCTTGGGTTGTCGGCGGTCTGGGTCGGAGCGGCGGCGGTCGCGATCCTCGTGCTTGGCAGCAGCGATAACTTTGAGCCGTTCCAATCGATGATCCGCTGGCAGGCCGGTTTTGAGGCCGTGACGATCTTTGGCGTAGCGACGACACTGTTTTGGGTCGTCGCACTGGCATTCACCTTTCTGATCTGGAGCCCGCGTATAAGGCGCAACATTCCAAAGATCGATCTCGGTGAAAACATCGGAAAGGCCGAAGCAGGACGCTGTCCTCAATGCGGCGGCGGCATTAGTTATGAGCCTGACGATCTTGCGACGGTCTGCGGCTACTGCGGCGTCGAGATCTATCGTGCACGGCTTGCGTGGAAATTTTACAACGCACAAAATGACGCGAGCCAAAAGGCTGATTTTTCGCTTGTGCAGGCAAAAGGGGCTGCCGAAGATGCTGTCGAAGAGGTGACGGGCACGCCGCGGGTGTTTATGCTGCTGCTCTTGCTTTTTATCATCGTTTACGGCGGCAAATGGCTCTTGTCTGCCGGTTACGAACATCTGCCTGATGGCGTACAGTCCTTTCTCAACTTTCTCGGCGAACTGATCGACCTGTTATAGACAGCAATTTTGCTAACGCTGAAATGGCGGTAAAATAATGTTCAGACTCAAAGATGACGCTCGAAAAGGCACGCGAGATACTTAAACATCGTTTCGGCTACGACAGCTTTCGACTCGAACAGGAAGCCGTGATCGAGACCGTCCTGCGCCGCAGCGACTGTGTTGTGCTGATGCCGACGGGCGGCGGCAAATCGCTCTGTTATCAGATACCGGCGCTCGTTTTTGACGGGCTGACGATCGTGATCTCGCCGCTCATTGCATTGATGAAGGATCAGGTCGATGCGTTGAGATCTAACGGTATCGGTGCGGCATTTCTCAACTCGACACAGACCGCGGCCGAGCAGGTCGATGTTTTTCGGTCGATACGCAATGGCGACATCAAGCTGCTCTACGTCGCACCCGAACGCCTCATGCAGAGCGGCGATCAGTTTCTCGAGTTTATTGATAATTCTGATGTGTCGTTATTTGCGATCGACGAGGCGCACTGCATTTCGAGTTGGGGACATGACTTTCGGCCTGAGTATCTAAAGCTTGCGGTCCTCAAAAAAAGCTTTCCGCATATACCGGTCATCGCGCTGACGGCAACTGCCGACCAACTCGTGCGAAAGGACATCGTCGAGCGTCTCGGCATCGGGGACGCACCACTTTTTGTCTCGAGTTTTAACCGCCAAAACATCTATTATGCCGTCGAACCAAAACGCGATTCATACAGCAGGCTGCTCGAGCATCTCGACGCCAAGCGTGACGAGAGCGGCATCATCTACTGTTTGAGCCGTGCATCGGTCGAGTCGCTCGCCGCCGATCTCAACGCCGCAGGTTACTCGGCATTGCCTTACCACGCGGGCCTCGATAAACACATCCGCGACAAAAATCAGGAGGCCTTTTTAAAGGACGAAGTAAAGATCATCGTCGCCACGATCGCCTTTGGTATGGGCATCGACAAACCTAATGTCAGGTTCGTTGTACACATGGATCTGCCCAAAAATATCGAGAGTTATTATCAGGAGACCGGACGTGCGGGCCGTGACGGGCTGCCGAGCGATGCGCTGATGTTCTTTACATGGGCAGACGTGACCAAGCTCAAAAAGTTTGCCGAGGTGGATGGCAACGCGGAGCAGACGGCGATCATGATGCGAAAGCTCGATCAGATGGCTGAGTTCGCCGAGCTGCGGACGTGTCGGCGGCGATATCTGCTCAAATATTTTTCCGAAGACCTGCCCGAAAATTGCGGTAATTGTGATAACTGTACGATGGTCGTCGAGAGGTTTGACGGCACGATCATCGCTCAAAAAGCGCTGAGTGCCGTCTATCGTACCGGCGAAAGATTTGGCATGGCGTATGTGATCGATGTCCTGCGCGGGTCAAACTCCGTCAAGATACGTGACGAGCACAGATCGATCAGGACATTTGGCGTCGGTGCGGACATCTCAAAAGAGAATTGGTTCGATTACTTTAAGGACCTCATCGCTCTCGGTTATCTCAGGCAGGAAACGGGACAATATCCGACGCTCGCCTTGACCGAAACAAGCAAACAGGTACTCGGCGGCGAAGTTAAGGTCGAGTTGATCAAGTCGGCTGTACACGAGACGCAACGTTTTGTTTCGGTGACCGATGTGCCGCACATTCCGGAGCTTTTCGACAAATTGCGAAGTTTGCGTTCGCGATTTGCTAAGGCTGAGAATGTGCCGCCGTACATCATCTTTTCAGACACGACGCTGGTCGAGATGGCGGCGTATCTGCCGCTGAACGAGGCTGAAATGCACCGCATCTCGGGCGTCGGCGACCTTAAATACGAAAAGTACGGAGCCGCCTTTTTAAAGGCCGTTGAAGACTATTGTCGGGCAAATGCGATCGCTTCGCGTATGGATCTCAAGGCCGAACGCACGCGCCGCCGCGTTATGCCAAAGCGTGCCGCAAGGCCGTCGGACACGTTTCGCACGACCCTCAAAATGTTTCGCGGCGGCAGCTCTGTCAAAGAGATCGCCCGTCAACGCGGCCTTTCGACAAATACGGTCGAGACGCATCTCATCCGCTTTATACCGACCGGCGAGATCCAACTCGACGAACTCGTCTCACCCGAAAACCAGCGTGCGATTCGCGACGCCATCGCCCATGTCGGCACGACCTACACGATCTCACCGATCAAACAGCACCTCGGCGACACCTGCACCTACTCCGAGATCCGCGCCGTCATCGCCGCAATCGAGGATGAGTAGAAAAGGGTAAATTGAAAATTGAAAATTGTTAATTGGTCATTGTTAATTGGTAGTTGAGGGTACTGGTGGTCACTCTGCGGCAGGATGAGAAAATGGTTAGTCGATAATTGAAAATTGTTAATTGGGAATTGTTCATTGTTAATTGGTAGTTGAGAATATCGGCGGTCACTTTGCGGCAGGATCATCTTGCGTGAGCGTGCGGTTCGGTTTGAAATGACAAACAGGATGGACAGGATAAGGCAGGATGATCGGTTTGCCCATCCTGTTAAGACGATCTTTGCCCACACGCTCACGTAGCTGGTACTGACACACTCTACCAAATCATCCACTCTCCACTCCGGTTGTCTTGTCCTCCGTCGGGCACACTTGCTACCGCGCGTGTTTCTGCCTAAGGCGTTGACATCGTGGCAGAAGCCCGTACGGAGTGATGGCTAATGTTATTTAGTATCTCTTTTAGATGCCGTGATAAATATGCAACTACTACGCGTAACTTGTTATTGTAAAGTCATCGCGTATGCCCTTATTTAGTGCGGGCACTGCAAGGTGTCAGTACCCATATCGCATCACTGATCAATGCAATGTCCGATAACATCACGGGCGGGTTTTGGTGGTTGGGTGGACTGACAATGGGGGGAGCATAGACTATACTAATATATGTATTAGTTATTGATATTTAGATTTCTGGAGAGATTATTTATGAAGATCGGGTTGCCGAAGGAAATTAAGGATAATGAATATCGCGTCGGGTTGACACCGGCGGGGGTGCAGGCGCTGTCGTTGGCGGGGCATGAGGTTTTTGTGCAAAAGACGGCGGGCGAAGGCTCGGGGTTTAGTGACGAGCAGTACGTAAATGCGGGCGGCAAGCTGCTCGATACGGCTGACGAGATCTGGCAGACGGGCGATATGATCGTAAAGGTCAAGGAACCTGTTGCTCCTGAGTATCCGCGTATGCGTGAGGGACAGGTGCTGTTTACCTATCTTCACCTCGCGCCTGAGTTTGAACTGACCAAACAGATGCTCGAGCGCAAGGTTACCGGCGTCGCATACGAGACGATCACGACCGGCCGCCGCCTGCCGCTGCTGATACCGATGTCAGAGGTCGCGGGCCGTATGTCGGTACAGGTCGGTGCGACGTATCTCGAAAAAATGAATGGCGGCAAAGGCGTGCTGCTCGGCGGTGTGCCGGGTGTGCCTGCGGCTAATGTGGTCATCATCGGCGGCGGCATCGTCGGTACCGAGGCCGCTAAGATGGCGGTCGGACTCGGTGCAAAGGTCACGATCATCGACCGCGATCTCGACCGTCTGCGACAGCTCGACGATATTTTCCTTTCAAAGGTGCAGACGCTCGCTTCGTCGCGATACGCGATCGAAGAGGCGATCTCGCATGCCGATCTCGTGATCGGTGCCGTGCTCGTCGTCGGAGCCGCTGCTCCGAAACTCGTCACGCGCGATATGCTGCATCTCATTCCGCAAGGTTCGGTGCTCGTTGACGTCGCCGTCGATCAGGGCGGATGTTTTGAGACGACCCATGCTACGACACACTCTAACCCGACCTATTATGAAGAAGGCGTTCTGCATTATTGCGTCGCCAATATGCCGGGTGCCGTGCCGCGTACATCGACATTTGCTCTGACCAACGCAACGCTGCCGTACGCTCTCGACCTTGCTAACAAAGGCTTTGAACAGGCGATCAAGGATGATGCCGCCCTTCGCGAAGGCGTCAACACCTACGACGGCAAACTCACCTACGAGGCCGTCGCCGCTTCGCAAAACCTGGAGTACACGCCGCTCGATTCGCTGATCGATCTAAAAGCAACGGCTGCGTAGCTCATCCGGCAGTTTTTTGCCCGCAAAATACGCGAAAAGACGCGAAAAAGGATATATTCTTTTAGTGTGTTTCGCGTATTTCGCGGGCACTGGTTTTATGTACGAGTTTGCAGTTACACCGGCGGTTACGCAGTTGCGGCGGGCGGGGGTGATCATTACAGAGGTCACTCCGGGCAGCGTCGGCGACGAGTTAGAGTTGTCGCCAAATGACCGTATCGTCAAGGTCAACGGCCGCACGGTGCGTGATTATCTGGACTTTCGATTTCAGACCGCCGGCGAGACCGAACTTACATTTCGCGTAAAAAAGCCGGACGGCGAGACGCTCGATATCGAATTTGACCGTGACGAAGATGAGGATCTCGGCCTGATGTTCGAGCAGATAGTGCCGCGTCAGTGCGCAAATGAGTGCCTGTTCTGTTTCTGTAAAGGGAACCCGGACGACGCACGGCCTTCGCTCTTTGTGCGCGACGAGGACATAAGGCTGTCATTCTTATACGGCAACTACACGACGCTCTCGTCGATAACCGATGACGAGATGAAACGCATCGTCGAACAGCGTCTCTCGCCGCAGTACGTCTCTGTACACGCGACCGATCTCAAGACGCGCGCGTATCTGCTCGGTGTGTCCGAGGATCGTGCAGACATCTCGGGCAAGCTGCAATTTTTGCTCGATAATGATATCGAGCTTCATGCTCAGATCGTGCTTTGCCCCGAGATCAACGACGGCAAACAGCTCGAAAAAACACTTCGCGACCTTGCCGCACATTACCCTAAAGTGATCTCAGCCGCGATCGTGCCCGTCGCTCTGACACGATACAATACCGACGAACGCCTGACACGCGTCACGCCCGAATTTTGCCGCCGCACGATCAAAGAGGTCGAAAAGCTGCAAAAGGAATTTCGCCGCGATCTCGGTGTGACCTTTGCATTTATGGGCGATGAGATCTATCTGAAAGGCGGCGTCGAGATACCTTCCAAAAGGCATTACGGCAACTATCCGCAGATCGAGGACGGCGTCGGAATGGTGCGCAGTTTTTTGAATGCGTTCGATAGATCTATGAACCGCCGTGACGGTGAGACGGTGAGAGCATCTTTAAAAAATGTCAGAACGCACATGGCGGCTATGGTGCCGTCGGGGTCACCGGCACATTCTCCGGCGATCAGGCCGGACATGGAGCATGCGGATCCGCTGCCCGCTTACACAGGCGGTTATGACTGTGGCACATTCTTGACGGGCGAGATGTTCGCTCCGATATTGCGAGATCAGATCGAGCGTTTTAATAAAGCACGCGGGACGCGATTTGAGGTCATGGCCGTTCCTAATAATTATTTCGGCGGAGATGTTTCGGTCGCGGGGCTTTTGACCGGCGGCGATCTCGTCGCGATGAAAGATAAGGTCGTCGGCGATTTTGTAGCGATACCAAGATCGACGATCAAATCGGATGAGGCGATCTTTCTCGACGGTATGACATACGACAGGCTCAAGGCAGAGTTCGATGTGCCGGTAATAGATCTCGACAACGATGCACTCATCGACCTTTTGTCGCGTATCTCTGATTAGATCATTCGTTCGGGTATGGGGTACGCATCAAAAAGCCTGCATTCGTCAGAGCGGCGAATGCAGGCTTTTTTGTGCTCCACAGGTCGGGGCGTGTTACCTAATGAGTAAAGTTATAGACGATAACGCCTGTAACCTTTACCGGGACATTTGAGAGCAGCGTCGGCGAAAATCGTGCCTGCCACGCGGCTTTGACAGCGGCGTCACGCAGCAGAGGATGTCCGTCGGCAGCACGTGCCGAGACGACCTTGCCTGTTTCGTCGATGGTGACCTGTACGCTCACCGCACCTTGTGCGTGTACCGCAATGGCCGTCTGCGGATATATCGGTTTAGGCAGGTTGGTTGCTCTTCCGTTGATGACGCCGAGCGACTGTGTGATGATTCGCTTTGGCTGCTCGACCTTTTTTACAGGCGGTGCAATATCACGGTCCTTTTCCACAATCTTTGCCGGCTCATCGCCAAATCCCGAGTCGCTGCCGCCGCCGGGACCGCTTGGGCCGGAGCGTTCGATGCTAGCTGCCGACGGGCCGTCGCTGTCGATCTTGCCGATGACAAAGTTGCCGTTCGGACGCGAAAGAGACGTATTCTTTGTCGTCGAGATAGTATTCGGGGCAATAGGTTCGTCGGTGCGTGCGATGTTGGCGGAGCGGGTCGCGACATTGCTCTTTGGTGCGGAGCTGACAGTGCGTTTCGGCTGCTCAATGGGCGGAGCCTCGGCCTCCATTTCGAGTGGCATAACGAGAGATCTGAGTTCGAGAGATTCGGCTCCGAGGGCATAGTCGGCCGCGTAGATGCTCGCGACAACACCGACGAGAAACAGCACGCCCATCACTAGCGACGAACAGATAAAATAACGGCTTCGCGGTTTTGTGTTGGCACCGCGGGCTTCGGAATCGATCAATTGGTCAAACATATTCATTCCTCCTCGAACGCCGGTGCCATGCGTTCATAAAGTTAGACACCGGCAGAGGAATGTAGTTCCCGGATTGGCCGAAAATTTTCTGTGACAGGTTAGAACTTGCGTATCAGGACGACACCGCCGATGATCAGCAGGATGCCGATGATGCGGGGCAGATTTGCCTCCTTGACCTCAACGCCCAACATTCCGAAATGATCGACAAAGATAGTGACTATCATCTGTCCCGCAACGACCAATGCAAAGGTGACCGCCACGCCGATGCGCGGCACGACGACCGCTGTCGATGCGACAAAGAACGCGCCGAAAATACCGCCGATCCACGCGATGGGCGTCGAATTTCTGGTATTAGCCAAGTTGCTGAGCGGCGTGCCGGTCGCGACGATATAGCCGACGAGTGCAACCGTACCGACCAGAAACGAGATCAGAGCGGCGAGGACAGGGCTGTCAACGATGTCCGCCATCTTATTGTTGGTTGACGCCTGCAAAGGCAGTACGGCTCCGGCGATGAATGCCAGAAGCAGGAAAAAATACGTTATCGACATGATGTTACGGTGCTCGATCTGCGATCAGATCGGCAATGCGTTTAATAACAGGCTTTCTCTGTCATACTGATCCACTCGGCAAATACAGCCTGAGCCTCGTCATGCAATATTGCGGCCGTTGGGATCTTGCGGTCAGGGATCGGCTTGTCCAACTCGGTATAAATAAAATCGTCGTCAAAGCCCGCGTCAGCGGCATCGATCCGATCAGCGGCAAAAAATATCTTTGCAGGACGTGCCCAATAGAGTGCTCCCAGACACATTGGACACGGTTCGCATGAGGTGTAAACCACACACTCGTCAAGCTGAAACGAACTAAGTGCCTTGCAGGCATTGCGAATTGCTACAACCTCTGCATGCGCCGTCGGGTCGTTGGTCGAGGTTACGCTGTTGCTGCCCTCACCGACGATCTCGCCGTTTTTGACGATCACACAGCCGAACGGGCCGCCGACGCCATTCTCCATCCCGGTGCGGGCAAGCTCGATCGCCCGCTGCATAAATTGCTTATCGGTGTCGGTCATTGTGTTTTAGGCCCCGTCAGCTTGATCTCATAGATCTTTTTCCATTGTTTGCCGGTGACAAAGATGCGGTCATTATCGGCATCGTAGGCGATACCGTTGAGCGTATTTTCTGCTTTTAGATCATTGGGGTTGTCGCTCTTTGGCTGATCGTCAGGCGAGATGCCGGCGAGGTCGATCCAGCCGAGTATCTTGCCGCTTTGCGGATCGATGCGGACGATGTAATTAGGTTTGCCGAGAATGTCGGGCTGCTCAGAGTGCCACACATTTGCCCATAGTTCGCTCTTGACCCACTCGAGTTCGTTGATCTGTCGGAGCGGTTGGCCATTCTCACGCATAACGACGATCATACGCTTTGATTTAAAATCCGTCGGGTCGATCACGCGTATGACATGAGTGCCGTCGGTCATATATATGAGCGTACCGTCTGAGGTCATTCCCCAGCCCTCGCCGGGATATGAGAATTGGCGTTTGAGCGTGAAATTATTTGCGTCAAAAACGCGGCCCAAACCCTGCTGCCAAGTGAGCATAAAGATCTCGTCGCCGACCTGAGCGATGCCTTCGCCAAAATCCTCACGCGGCAGATCCCATTTTTGCAGTACCTTGCCGGTCGTCAATTCGACCTTGCGAAGGCTCGAGTGATTTTGCTCGCCAGTGCTCTCGTAGAGAAAGCCGTTCTTGAAGAATAGGCCTTCGGTAAAGGCGTTCGGATCGTGCGGATACGACTTTACGACCTCGTAACCATAAACAGGTGCCGGCCCTGATCTCGCCGGGCTGGCACTCGGTGCAGGTGTGCCGCCCGCGACTTTAGGCTTGGTGTTGCCGGCCGTGCCTGAACATCCGAATGATAACGCCAATGTTAAAAAGATCAATGAAAATCGCATACGCCTTTCTTATTTCTTAAGGGCACGGTCGATCGCGGCCTTGAACCCGTCAAGAGAAAAGAGTTCGGCGCGTCGTCCGTTCACAAAGATGGTCGGCGTCGAGTTGATATTGAGCGACTCGCCGTCGTCAATATCTTTTTTGATCGCTGCCAGCGTCTTTGCGGAGTTAAAGTCTATCTCAAATTGAGCGGCGTTCAAACCTGCATCGGCGGCATATTTCTTGAGCGAAGCCTCTTCGAGAGCCGTCTGATTCTTATAAAGCACCTCGATAAACTCAAAGAATTTGCCCTGGGCATTAGCTGCCGCAGCGGCTCTAGCGGCCAGCATCGACTGCGGATGCAGCGATTCGAGAGGAAAGTTTCGCACGACAAAGCGGATCTTGCCTGCATACTCTGCCATTGCCTGTTTCAGGAGCGGATGCGTACCCGAGCATGCCGAGCACTGAAAATCGCTGAACATCACGATCGTAACGGGCGATCCGGCCGCACCTTGTGATGGTGACGACTCGACGCTGACCTGTTCGACGGGCGGTTCCGGCACTTTGTATGTCAGCGTTACCTTATATTTATCCTTAAGACGCGAGGCTAACGCCATCGTCAGGTCACTGCGTTCCTTGTCGGTAAAATCCTTCATCTTATCCGTGACCTCACGGCCAAGAAAGGTACTTGAGTCCAGATTAAGCGATCTGGCTTCGTCAGCGACGATGGTGTTAAAAATAGTGTCGTCGAGGTCGTTGAGTATCTGGTCGCTGATGTCGGCTTTGACCGTATAAAGCTCAAAGGCAGAAAAGCGGTCATACTGTGCAGTTGTGATGGGCTGTCCGCCAACGGTGCCGACAACATCTGTCGCGGCAAGGTTAGGTGAATTGACGTCCTTGCCCGCCGCCGCCTTATATTTAGTGCGAAGGGCGATCGCCAGATCCTGAACTGCCTTTTGTTCGGCCGGGCCGCGAAGAAATGCGACGATGCGTTCGCGCAGCTGTTCGAGCGTCGCGTCGCCGAGCGAATCTTTATTTTTATCGTAAACTGCCTTTATCTCGGCCTCAGATGGAGCCGGAACCTTTGCTCTCGTGTTTGCGATCAGTTTGCCGGGCGTAAGGTTCTGAGCTGCGGCCTCGAGCTGCAATGCCCGTGAGCTGAGCATCTCATCGAGCACAGCTGTCCGCGCCTTTTTGATAAGAGCGGGCATATTGGCCGCCTGTTCGCGGATCTCCGGCGAAAGGTCGTTGAGCGTATATTTATGGCCCGTAGATGTTGCGAGGATCTCGTCGGGCTTTTGTGCCGATACGGCGGTGGTTAAACAGAGAGCGGCGGTCATTACCGCGGCAATAGCGAAAAACTTCATATTAGATATCATTTAAATTACCGGCAGTCCGATATTAGTCGATGTTAGCAAATTTTCGAATCCCGCCGTACGCTGTTGGTTGCTTATGCGAGTTAAAAAAACATTCTATTCAAATAAAGATACCGCCGCGGTCGCACGCCAACTATTGGGAAAGCTGATCGTAATGCCTGATGATGACGGTGCAGTGACCTCAGCGATGATCGTCGAGACCGAAGCCTATCTCGGCACCGGCGATCGTGCCGCACACAGCTACGGCGGACGCCGAACGCCGCGAAATGAGGTTATGTACGGGCCGCCGGGACACGTTTATGTGTTCTTTATTTATGGTATGTACTATCAGTTCAACATCGTCACCGGCCCGGCAGAGCATCCTCATGCGATCCTTATACGCGGAGCCGAACCCGTCGCAGGTATCGAAAAAATGTACCAACGCCGCAATGTCAAAGGAAGCGTTAAAAAGATGTCGGATCTCGCGTCCGGCCCCGGCAAACTCTGTATCGCAATGGCGATAGACCGCAGCCTGAATGGCGAATGCCTTTTAGACGGACGAATTTGGCTTGAGGAATATCGCCGATTTACCGATGACGAAATATCGGTCGGTAAGAGGATCGGCATCGACTACGCAGGCGAGGACGCCGATCTTATGCTGCGGTTCTGGGTAAAAGACAACCCCTCGGTCAGCAAGGTCGCAAAACGCTATCGCGACTGAATCGGATCCTGAGTGCAACATTTAATTATCGCTTATAAAACTGCTATTTTTGAGTTTATGACAGAAGGTAAATTGACGAAAGTGAAACCGGACATTCGGGCGATCACGCGGTTAGTGCCGCCGAGCGGTAATCTTGTGCAGGGTCAGTCGGAATTACCGATAGATCCGGCATTGGCGGTTGAGGCCGGAGCGATAATAGCGGCGAGCCAAAACCATTACGGCGGCAGCGAGGGCGACGCGGGCCTGAGAAAGGCCGTTGCCGCAAAGATAAAGCGATACAACAATATCGACGTCGATCCAGAGGCGAGGCCTTTTGAGGTAATGGTTACAAACGGCGGTACGGGTGCACTGATCGGCGTTGCACAGAGCTATCTACGCGGCAGATCAGCGCTTGTCTTTGAGCCTTATTACCCGTATCACAAACGCATTTTAGATGAATTCGGGTCAAGGATAGAGAGATTCGAACTTGACGCCGATCTGAGATTTGAAAAGGGCGATCTGCTCGCACGATGTAAGGAGCTGAAAGATCGTCCTGACTTTCCGCTGGCTGCGGTCATCGTCTGTTCGCCTGCGAACCCGAGCGGCAAGGTCCTCTCGCCGGCCGAACTTGAGGCGATCGCCGACGTTGCCAAAGAACTCGATCTGCTTGTCGTCTCTGACGAGGTTTATGAGCATTATGTCACCGGTGAGAACCCGCACACGCCTATCGCGAGCCTGCCGAATATGTGGGATCGGACGATCACTGTAAATTCGTTCTCAAAATCATGGAATATCTCAGGCTGGCGTCTCGGTTATGCTTACGGCAAAGGCGAACTGATAGCCCCGATAAATAATGCAGCGAACGTGATATATGTCTGTCCGGCGACGCCGCTGCAAGCCGCATTGTCGAGAGTGCTGATGGCGGATGACGGATATTACACCCGCCTGCGTGAGACATTTGACGCAAAACGCCGCAATTTTGCAGATGGCCTCGAGTATCTAGGGTTCAAACTCTACGACTCAGGATCGGCTTTTTACATATGGGCGCGGATACCTGAGCAGTTCGATGACGCCATTGCTTTTAACGAAATGCTTATGCAGAAGGCCGGTGTCGGTATGACGCCCGGTTCCGCTTTTGCCGACAATGATCTCTGGGATGCTCACGTCCGTATATGCATCGCCCGCGAGGACACCATTCTCAAAGGAGCGATGGAAAAACTACGGTCGGCGCTGGCTTAGTTCTCGACGGCACGCTGCATAGCGAGTTTTGAGTCACGGGCAAATTTTCGTTGGTAATGGCGGGCGAGCGGATAGCCGAGCCATGTGAGGATCGATCCGGGGCGGGAAAATGCGTATATCTCATACCAAACTTCGCCTTTATCGCGGTCGAACTCGACCATGAGCCGCTCTTCGCCCTCCTCAGCGTGTGCTGAAAGAGTGCCGTATGCAAAGCCGAAGCGGTACTCTTCGTCGATCGTATAGACGATGCGTGCGGCATTGAGCGACCAGATCCCGAAATGTGAAACGAGGATCGCGACCGTCGCACCTTTGGCGATCGGCGTTGATGTATCACAGATGCTGGCCCATCCGATGTCGAACATCTTCCAGGCCTTTATTGCGGTTCTCGCTCTTTCAAAAGTGTCAGAGCCTGTGCCGAGCAAAACTCTGCTGCGGTCAGCGTCGTAACCTCGAGGCACAACGGCCTGAGTGCCGCCAATGCCGCGATATGAAAAACGGTCATTTTCGCAGGCTGTGGTGAATCGGTCGATCTTTTTCGGGTCGGGTCTGGATATACTGAACATCGGTTTTAACTGATATGTATCATTTTGACGGATGAACGGGTTGACAACAAAATCAAGGCTGCGATATTCTTACCGTTCGTCTTTTATTGGGCGGAGCTTAAAATTTTCCCCAAATGTGTCCGGTTCGTCTAGGGGTTAGGACACCGCCCTTTCACGGCGGCAACACGGGTTCAAATCCCGTACCGGATACCATCTCAACCGGATGGTATTGCATCTAAATGGTTAGTTTATGAGATTCGCACCGCAAGGTTAGCGAATTTTTTTATTTTAGGGCCGTAAATTGCGGCATCATAGATAGCAGATGTTAAGACGGATCTTTGCAATATTAATTCTGACGATCGCGGCTGCGACTGCGGCAAGTGCACAGGCGGCGGATACGATAATGATCCTGCCCTTTGAAAATCAGTCGGGCAAGCCTGAGTTTAACTGGGTCGGCGAGAGCTTTGCCGCGTCGCTGTCCGAACTGCTCAAGGTTCCGACCGTCAGCGTCATCTCTAACGATGAGCGAAAGATAGTTCAGCAAAAATTGCGAATCCCGCTGACAACGCTTCCGAGCCTTGCGACCTCGCTAAAACTCGCGAGAGAAAAAGGCGCCACCATTCTCGTAGCGGGCCGTTACAATATCGTTCCTGCACAGGGCGATGCCGCCGCGACGATCACTATCACTACAAAGCTGATCCGCGTCAACGAGGGCCGCTATATGAGCGAAAACCTCGACGGGCGTCAGATCACACGCGACATAAACCTTACAGATGCTCTCGGCAATCTTCAGTCGATACAGGGGCAGATCGCCTATCAGATACTGTACCAACGCGATAAATCGCTGCCGTATTCGCAAAATGACCTCATCGCCGCCGCAAGCAAGATACCGGGACGCGCATTTGAGGCATATATCAAAGGCCTGCTGACCAATGTCGCCGAGGCCCGCGAGAACTATTTTAAGAATGCGATGCGTCTCTACAGCGAATCGGGAACCGAGGGCATATACTCATCTGCCGCCCTCGAACTCGGACATCTGTATCTCGCACAGCGAAAACTCGATGCCTCACAGGACTCATTCGAACAGGTCATCAACGCCTATCAGCAGTGTGTTGACAATGCCAAAAAAGCGATACGTCCGCAGCAATGCGGCGGTGACGAATACGCTGAGGCCGCATTTTATGACGGACTTATACAACTGCAGCAGGGTAAGTTTGAGCTTGCACTCAGTATTTTACGGCCGCTTGCCGACGATCTCAAACTGACGAGCGTTTACAACGCCATCGGCGTCATCTCGGTCCAGGGTTCGCGTGCGGAAAAGAAGAATCCGACCAAGGCCGCCGCGATGCTCAATGACGGCGTCGAACTGTTAAAGAAAGCCGCCGAGTCGGCTCCTGACGACGCAAATATCAGATTTAACTATGCCGCCGCATTGTTCTTTATAGGTAATATGCCCGATGCGATCATCAATCTGCGAATGGCGATCGCCGCGAGTCCTAAGGACGGTGATGCGTATTTTCTGCTTGCAAAAGCCCTCGACGATCAAAAAGATCCTCTCGCCGCCCAGATCGACGATCAGGCGAAAAAGTTTCTTACCGTCAACAACCGCTACGCAAAACTCGAGTCCGAATGGCAGCGGTCAAAGACTGTAAATGACATCCCGCTGCGTGTCGCACAGCCAAAGCGTGATGATTTTGTCGCCGTCATTCTCAGCAGCAAACAGGGCAGATCTGTCGAACCGCAGGCTGACGAAGGCGAGACGCTGCTCGCACAGGCTCGCACCTTGGTCAAGGACGGACAGGACGACGACGCAATGGCGGTACTGCGGCGTATCTTGTCGAGCGAACCGATGAGCGCCGAGAGCTATCTGCTGATGGGCAAGATACATCTGAGACGCGGCGATATCGATCAGGCGATCAGTTCGTTCAAGACGGCGATCTTTTGGGACAACCGCCAGATCGAGGCGCACGTCAATCTCGGCCGCATCTATGTCGAAAAAGGCGATTGCCAGCAGGCAAAGACTTACGCCGCGTCGGCCGCTGAGATCAACTCCGAAAGCCCCGATGTCACCGCGTTACAAAGATTGACAGAAAGATGCTCTAAATAGTGCGAAAACATACGGCCTCGCCTGTTTGAGATCGCTCCCAAGTCACAAAGGCGCGCCGTTTCCAAAATCTTTTTTGTGCAGAATAGCCCGTATTTACGGGCTTTGTGCATTTTGTGCGGTTTGGTATTGAAATTATTTCGCCGATCAGGACAACTTTGGCACGGCGCGTGCTTAATGTAAAAGTGGCTCGCTTGATGATGTTTATCAAGACCCCGCTGCCAACTCTACTCCGAGCGCGGTTTGCCACTGTGCTCTAGAACCTTCCGAGCGTTCCTTCAGTTGTCCTACCATCAGGCCCGGTCTCAAGAGAGACCGGGCTTTCTTCATTTTACCCAGCAAATACCGTGCATTCAGCAAAATAAAGGGTTTTCGATCAATTTGAATTGAAATAAGCGAAATATCACGCATTCACGCAAGTGAATATTTCAAATTGACCGCATACGGTCTCGGACATGACCAAAATTGACAGATTACGGCGCTTTTAGGTGACAAAAATTGTCGCACATTGACCGAACTTCATTCAGAACTATATCAAGTTGACCGAAAACTTTGTATTTAGTTGTGAATAAGCGAACGGCGTGACGGTGAATGTTATTATTTTACCGATGTCGCGAAACTTTTTAACTCGACGGCTGCCCACCTGGCCGAATGTCGCACTCAGTGTGTTCGGAGCCGTTTTGCTCGTATTGGCGTTTCCCGACCTTGAGGTCTGGCCGCTTGCGTGGGTTGCACTCTTACCGCTGATGTGGGCGGTCGCGAGGCAAAAGAATTGTGTCGCCGCCTGTGTCCTACTCGGTTGGATATTCGGAACGACATTCTTTTTCGGCTCGTGCTGGTGGCTGACATATGCTCCGATACATTATGCGAGCTTTCCGGCGTGGCTTGCATACGGGCTGATGCTGATCGTCGCTCTTTCTGTCGGGCTGTTCCCTGCACTATTTGCGGGTGTGCTGGCGCTACTCATTCGCCGTTTCGGCTCGCGGGCATTAGCCGCCGCGCCATTTGTCTGGGTCGCAACCGAATTCCTCCGCTATTGGGCGACCGGCAATAATTGGAACGCGATCGGGTACTCGCAGGCGTTTGTCAGGCCGGTAACATCGCCTGCGAGCATGGGCGGCATATATCTCGTCAGTTTCGAAATAGTATTCTTCTCGTCATTCCTGTTATTGGCAGTGGAACGTTCATCGATCTTTCGTTCGGGAATTAAGCCGAGAATGGCATTCGCATTGTGCGCGGTCAGCCTGCCGTCGGTGCTGTCATTCGTATCTATGCCGGGAGGTCATCCGACAACATACAACAATGCCGACGCCCGGGTGGTTGCCGTCCAGCCGAATGTGCCGATGTCGAGCCTCAGCTATATCGAACTCGAGAGACTGCGTCAGCGTCAGGCAGATCTTGCCGAAGCCGAGATCGCCCGCGAGCCTGTCGAAAGCCGATTGCCGACGACCGTCATTCTGCCCGAATCTCCGATGAATTATATGTACACCGATGATCGCGAATTTCAGCAGTTCATCGGCGATCTTGCACGGCGAAATAATGCGAGTGTGCTGTTTAACTCGGCTGAGCCGGAGAAAGGCACGACCAAGTACTTTAACTCCGCAGTAATGGTCGGCCCCGACGGCCGCGAGGTCGCTGAGTATGACAAGATATTTCTGCTGCCTTTCGGCGAAGCGGTTCCGCCGCCGCTCGAAGGCATTTTGCCCGGGTTTGTCGGAAATTTTGCCTACGGCCGTAAATATGACCTTTTGCCCGTCGGCGATACCAGAGCGGGCGTGATGATCTGTTTCGAGTCGCATTTTGGCCAGCTCTCGCGGCGATATGCTGCTGACGGCGCCGACTTTCTCATCGAGATGACCAACGACGGCTATCTCGGCCCGACACCTGTACTGAGACAACATCTCGCCAATGCCGTATTTAGAGCTATCGAGACCGATCGTCCGGTCATTCGCGTGACAAACGTCGGTGTCACGGCTTTTATCACCGAAACCGGCAGCATAATTGACGCCGCACCTGTGTATCAAGAAGCTACACGCGTCTGGAGTGTATCAAAAAGCAACGGTTCAAAGACGTTTTACGTAAAATACGGCGACTGGTTCGCCTGGATGTGTACGATCATGACCATCGGACTGCTGATATTGAGTTTCCAAAGGAAACGTCCGCGGAGCTCAGCATTTGTAACGACTGACGTTGCTGAAGCCCGCACGAAGTAAGGGCCAACATTATTTAGTATCTATTTTGGATAACATGATAAATAGGTAACTGCTCTGCCTAACATATTATTATACGGTCAACGCGTATGCCCTTACCCCGTGCGGGTTTCTGCAAGATGAGTGCGAACGTGTAAGATATTGCTAATGGAACTTCAGGACCTACATTCAAAATTCGACGAGATCAATGAGAAAGTTACCCAACTTGGGAGGTTTCTTTGACGCGCCCGCAAAACAGGCTGAATTAGAAAAATTAGAGCAGCAGATAGCCGAGCCGGGTTTTTGGGATGACAGCGATTCGGCACAAAAGGTCGTACAACTGCGTTCGCGTGTGGAGAGGTCGCTCGAACGGCAAAAAAAGTTTGAGACGGACGTTTCGGACGCGGAGGTGCTTTTCGATTTTGCGTCAGAGGATGCAGATTCCGCTGTCGAATTAGAGCAGCTGATCCTTCGTTTAGAGAGCGAGGTGGCGGCCGCCGAGACCGAGAGCCTTTTGGCCGGCGAGACCGACCCAAACAACGCTATCTGTTCGCTGCAGGCCGGTGCGGGCGGCACCGACGCGCAGGATTTTTGTCAGATGCTGCTGCGTATGTACCTGCGTTGGGCTGAAAAGAAAGGCTTTAAGGCCGAGATACTCGACGAACAATCGGGAAGCGAGGCAGGGCTAAAATCTGCGACATTTCGCATCGAGGGCGAATATGCGTACGGTCTGCTCGCGGCCGAGGCGGGCGTACATCGCCTCGTAAGGATCTCGCCTTTCAACTCCGGCGGCAGCCGCGAAACATCATTCGCATCGATGTTCGTCAGCCCCGAGATCGATGAGAATATCGAGGTCAATATCGAGGATAAGGACCTGCGTGTCGATACATACCGCTCGACCGGTGCGGGCGGACAGCACGTCAACACGACCGACTCGGCCGTAAGAATAACGCATCTGCCGACGGGAATTGTGGTAACGTGTCAAAATCAGCGTTCGCAGATACAGAACCGCGCCGTCGCGATGCAGGTTCTGCGGTCGAAACTTTACGAACTCGAACTCGAAAAGCGCCGCGAAGGCGCCGCCGAACTTGAAGCGAATAAGATGGACATCAGCTTTGGGTCGCAGATCCGAAACTACGTCCTTCACCCGTATCGCCTCGTAAAAGACACGCGAACCAAACACGAAACCGCCGACGTCGATGGCGTACTCGACGGCGACATAGACGAGTTCATACAAGAATTCCTGATCTTTAAAAAAGGCGGAACCGCAGTCAGCTAGATGAAGACTTGCCCTAAATGTAAAGCTGTTTATCGTGACGAGGAGATCAATTTCTGCCTTGCGGACGGGACTACGCTTATCGAAAAGAAAGGGAAAAATGGGACTAAGCACTCTTATTTGAATGATGTTGTGGCGATCATCGTCGGGGCGGTCGGGTTGTTGGTGCTGTTGTCGCTGCTGACGAGCAGCATGGATGACCCATCGATATTCGGAACGGGTAACGGCGGTGCGATGCATAATCGGATCGGGCCTTTCGGAGCGAATATCGCGGCTTTACTGCTCGGTTTTTTTGGCTGGATGGCGTATCTGTTCCCGTTTCTCATCGCATTGGTGGGCTGGCGCGTCTTTAAGTCGGAAACGCTGATCCCGAGTGCGTTGCGGACAGCGGGCTTTGTGCTTTTTGCGATATCGCTTGCAGGGCTGATCTCGCTCTTTGGCGGTTACGGAGCGATCATCGGCGATGCGGTTTCGCAGGGCATCGGTCATTTTATAGGCAAGATCGGTACGGGCGTCATCTTGCTCGCGGTTTTTGCAAGTACGCTCATCATTATCACAGATGCGACGCTTGCGGGCTTTTTGAGCCATTTTGATGTTGCATGGTCAAATGTACGGATCCGCATCGACGAGTGGCGTGAGAAAAAGCGTGTCGATAACTCAGGCCAAACCGCAGCCGCCAAAAAACGTGCCGACAAGCGTCGAGAGATACGCGAGAACGGCCCCGAGAGCATACCGCCCACGATCTCGGTCGGTGATGTCGAGGCAATGGCCGCGACGGCTGTTGCAGGACGACTGACGACACCGTCATTTCCCGACGAACCATACGAATCGATCCCGACCATAGATGCCGACGATCCGTATGAAACGACAAAGGTCGATGAAGGTTCGCTGCCCGCCATCGTCGATGTGCGTGACGAGACTGCGGCTGCCGAACCGGGCACTGACCCTGAGCCAGTCGATGCCGAGCCGGACGAGAATGAACCGGTCTCTGTCATCTCTGGCATATCAGCCCGCGAATATAAAAATTACAAACTTCCGACATCGGATATGCTGACGCCGCCGGCGGCAAGGATCATACAGGATGATGCCGAACTGCACGCGATCGCCAAAGATCTCGAAGAAAAAACTGCCGAGTTCAACGTCGGCGGCCGCGTAATGAATATCTCAAAAGGCCCGGTCGTAACTACTTATGAGTTCAAGCCCGACGCGGGCGTCAAATATTCGCGGGTTACCGGCCTCGTCGATGATCTCTGCCTCGCTCTCAAGGCCGAGTCGATACGTATCGACCGCATTCCGGGCAAGGCTTACGTCGGCATCGAGGTGCCCAACCGCAAGCGCGAGACCATTTATCTTCGCGAGGTTATCGAGTCGCCTAAATTCAAAGATTCATCGTCGCTGCTTACGCTCTCGCTCGGTAAGACGATCGACGGCGTAAATTATGTCAATGACCTCGCTAAGATGCCGCATCTATTGATCGCGGGTGCGACCGGAGCAGGTAAATCTGTCGGCGTAAATACGCTCGTGATGTCGATCCTCTATAAGGCAAAGCCCGACGAGGTAAAGTTCATAATGGTCGATCCTAAGCGGCTGGAGCTTGGGCTGTATGCCGACATTCCGCATCTCTCGACGCCTATTATTACCGATCCAAAACGTGCCGCGACGGCCCTTCGGTGGGCGGTCAGCGAGATGGAAAAGCGTTATAAGGATCTCGCGGGTTACGGCGTTCGCAATATTGACGGCTACAACGAAAAGATGCGTCAGTACATCGCCGATGAACGTCTCGACGACAACGGCGACCCGCACCGCATTTTGCCGTATATCGTCATTATCATCGACGAACTTGCCGATCTGATGATGGTCTCGGGCAAAGAGGTCGAAGAGTCGATCACGCGTCTCGCACAGATGGCACGAGCGGTCGGCATCCATCTTGTGCTCGCGACCCAGCGGCCGAGCGTTGATGTCATCACGGGCCTCATCAAGGCAAACTTTCCGTCCAGGATCTCGTTTCGCGTATCGTCAAAGGTTGACAGCCGCACGATCATAGACGGCAACGGTGCCGAGAGCTTGCTCGGACAGGGCGATATGCTTTTCTTGCCGCCGGGCAACTCTAATGTCACGCGTGTCCACGGAGCCTTTGTAAACGAAGCAGAGATCAAAAAGGTCGTCGATCATATCAAGGCACAGGGGCGTCCTGAGTACGATACGACCATCACCAGGACCGAAGAGGAAATGGACAACTCGGGTGAGTTGCCCGGACGCAAAGATCCGCTCTTTATGGACGCTCTGAAGTGCATCGTGCAGGCAAAACGCGGCTCGACATCGCTGCTGCAGCGTCATCTGCGCATCGGCTACGGCCGTGCCGCTGCGATCCTCGACGCAATGGTCCGCGAAGGCTATATCGGCGAGATGGACGGCTCAACCCGTGCTCGCCCCGTTCTTCAAAAAGCTTACGACGACCTGCAGGACATCGCCGAAGGCGCCCTCGGTGACGACTCACCACCGTTTTAGTGAGCAGTGAGCAGTGAGCGGTGAGCAGTGAGCAGTGAGCAGTG
>Ga0153956_1000117_pt1 | contig 98927 bp, 110 predicted proteins | sample TSFL040MetaG_FD_104704 | JGI IMG/M metagenome (GOLD analysis project Ga0153956, IMG submission 104704) | Attine ant fungus gardens microbial communities from Florida, USA - TSFL040 MetaG | ecosystem: Host-associated > Fungi > Mycelium > Unclassified | place: USA: Florida, Wekiwa Springs... | reverse complement strand
CGCGGTGGGCACGGTAGCAGGGCCAGGAGCGCCAGCGGCGTAGCGGCGCTGGGTGGGGGGAGTTGGATTCCCGCCTGCGCGGGAATGACATTGTGGGTGGGTCGAAGGCGCGGTGTTTGCGGGTCCGGACCCAGTGCGTGGGGCCGCCCCCTTCCGGCGCTCTGCGCCACCTTCCCCCGCACGCGGGAGAAGGGGCCCGACTGCGGGTTGGAGATTGGCTACAGCAGTTTCAGGCCGTCGGCGGTGGTGAAGGTGCCAATGGTTCTGGCGGTGGTGGCGTCGATGACCTGCAGGGGGACCTGTGCGGGGGCGCCGTTGTTGACGTAGCTGTCGACGGTGGCGAGGAACTGGCGCTGCAGGTCGGGGGCGAGGCCGAGGAAGAGGGCGGTGACGCCGACCTTGGGGGGCGAACCGACGGCCTGGATGCCGGTGAACACGCCCTGGTCGATCAGCGTGCCGAGCAGCGCCTTGCGCGACGCCTGGTCCATGATTTCGGGCTGGATGACGGCGAGGGTGGGGCCCGAGGGATCGGACGATGCCGACGCCGCGGCCGATGCCGGTGGCGCGACGGCAGCGGTGACGGCCGGCGCAGTGGCTTCGGACGAGGCGGTAGCGGGCGGCTGCGACGGGGCCGGCGGTGCTGCCGCCGAGGTTTCAGGCGCCGCGGCAGTGACCGCGGGATCGGGCGGCGTCGGGGTGAGGGCGCGGGTGATCGCGAAGATCGCGACGATGACCAGGACGATGACGGCAAGGGCACCCCAGCCGATGAGTTTACCTTTGGCCGACCGTCGCCGCACGGAGCGGACGGGGCTTGGTACGTCGGGGGCGATTTCTGCGTCGTCGGTCATCATCGGCCTGCTAGAGCAACACTGCGTCTTTGTCGAGAGTTGGGCTCTTTCGTAACCGGGCGCGGGGGAAATTGGCAAAGCGTTCACCATTGCCGGGGCATGATTCCGGCATGAGCGTCGCACAGCACCCCATCGCAGACAGTCTGAGCCGGCCGCTGGCCGGGTTCGTCGAGCGGCACGATATGCTGCGGATGATGATGGAGTGGATTGCGGACCGCTTCGCCGACAGCCCCGAGGTGGACACGTCCATCGCGTGGGAGGACGGCGAAGAGCACGAGGACGACGAGCCGGCGGCGGCGTAGGCCCCCATCCGGCCCTCGGCCACCTTCAAGCCATTCGACCATAGGTCTCATGGCCTTCTCGCCTAAAATCGCTCCACTGGAGCGATTTTGCCTGCGGCCGGCTCGAAGCCCCTCATCCGGCCTTCGGCTACCTTCTCCCCGAGGGGAGAAGGGAAAGAGCCGCGAGTTGCTTGCCGGCTTAAAGAGTCAGAATTTCATCAAGACTCACGATTTCATCGGGACACGGTGGTCGGCGGTGAGGGCGTGGGCCTGGGTGGTTTCGCGTTCGTGGACGGTTTCGCGGAAATCTTCGGCGATGGCGGCCGCGGTCCACTCCTGCATGGCGGGGAGGGCGAGGAGGCGGGCGACGTAGGCGGCGGCGCGGGGCGGCAGCGGCAGGTCGTAGCTCTGGATGCGGAAGGCGACCGGGCAGAAGAAGGCGTCGGCGGCGGTGAACTCGCGGCCGGCGAGGAAGGGGCCGCCGAAGCGGGCGATGCCGTCGGCCCAGAGCTCGTCGAGGCGGTCGAGATCGCGCTGCAGCGCCGGGGCGATGGCCGGGCGCCTGGTGCGGATGCCGACATTCATGCCGCAACTGCCGCGCAACGTGGTGAAGCCGGCGTGCATTTCGGCGGTGGCGCAGCGGGCCCAGTCGCGGGCGCGCTGGTCGGTGGGCCAGATGCCGGCATGGCGGTCGGCGAGGTAGCCGACGATGCCGAGCGATTCCCATGAGCTCCAGCCATCGTCTTCGAGCACGGGCACGAGGCCGGTGGGCGAGAATTTGCGGAATTCGGGGTAGGACGGGGTGTCGTAGGGCAGGCGGTGGAGCTGTTCCTCGAACGGGATGCCGAGCGTGCGCATCAGCACCCAGGGGCGCAGCGACCAGGACGAGTAGTTCTTGTTGGTAACGTGGAGGATGTACATGTTTTTTTCTCTGCTCTGTCCCAACGATCCCGAGAGGGCTCGTTGGTCCAACCGCTTCTTTTCCTTTGCTCTGTCCGACCGATCCCGAGAGGGCTCGTTCGGCCAACCGCTGTATGGCTATGTCCGACAAATTCTAAGAAGGCCGCCTCGGGCTGTCATAACTCAGGAAGGATGGCGCGGAGACGGAGCAGGGCGATGCGTTCGACCTGGCCGCAGGCGGCGTTGAATTCGCTGTGTCTGTCGTTGCCGAGGCGGGTGTGCATGGCGGCGAGGATCATCGGCTTGGTGTTGTCGCGGACGGCGATGATGAAGGGGAAGCCGAATTTGGCGGTGTAGGCGGCGTTGAGCTCGCTGAAGGCGCCGCGTTCGTGGTCGGTGAGGGCGTCGAGGCCGGCGGAGGCCTGCTCGGCGGTGGACGCGTCGGTGAGGCGGCGGGCGGCGGCGAGCTTGCCGGCCAGATCGGGGTGGGCGGTGAGGACCCCCATCCGTTCGTGTTCGCTCGCCATGCGGAACTGGCTGCGGAGGGCGAAATGAAGGCCGGTCGCGGTGTCGTTGGCGGGGCCGAGCTCGCCATCGAAGGCGCGTTCGGCGATCCAGGGGGAGTGCTCGAAGATCGAGCCGAAATGGCCGACGAATTCTGTGCGGTCCATCTGCGAGGGGACGAGGCCGGGCTGCTGGTAGGGGTGGTGCTGGGCCCAGTGGCGGGCGATGTCGATGCGCCGGGCGATCCAGACCTTGTCCTTCGACTGGATGTAGTCGAGGAAGCGCCTGAGGCCGGCGAAACGGCCGGGCATGCCGACGAGGCGGTTGTGGAGGCCGAGCGACATCATTTTCGGGGAGCCGCGGCGGCCTTCCTCGTAAAGGACGTCGAAACTGTCCTTCAAAAACTGGAAGTATTCCTCGCCATTGTCGAAGCCCGGCGCGGTGACGAAGCGCATGTCGTTGGCGGCGAGGGTGTAGGGGATGATGAGCTGGGCGCGGCCCTTTTGCTCCAGCCAGTAGGGCAGATCGTCGTCATAGGTGTCGGAGATGTAGTCGAAGCCGCCGGCTTCGGTGACGAGCTCGACGGTCTGGAGGCTCGAGCGGCCAGTGTACCAGCCATAGGGGCGCTCGCCGGTGGCGATGGTGTGGAGGCGGATGGCCTCGGCGATCTGGCGGCGCTCCTCGTCGGGCGGCATGTCCTTGTGCTGGACCCATTTGTAGCCATGCGAGGCGATTTCCCAGTCGGCTTCCTGCATGGCCAGCAGTTGCTGGGGGGCGCGCATCAGCGCGGTGGCGACGCAGTAGACGGTGACCGGGATGCGGTTGGCGGTGAAATGGCGCCAGAGGCGCCAGAAGCCGGCGCGGGAGCCGTATTCGTACATGGATTCGACGTTGGCGTGGCGCTGGCCGGGCCAGGGGGCGGCGCCGAGGACGTCGACGAGGAAAGCCTCCGAGGCGGCGTCGCCGTGCAGGATGTTGTTTTCGCCGCCTTCCTCGTAATTGAGGACGATCTGCACCGCGACATAGGCGCCGCCGGGCCAGTTGGGATCGGGCGGGGTGCGGCCGTAGCCGAGCATGTTGCGGGGATAGCGCATCGCAAGTCTCCAAGGATGGTGCGATTATGCGCGGCGGGGCCGACGGCACAAGCGGCGAGAAATTGTACCGTTTGGTAAAATATTGGCGCGGACCCCTTGGAATGTGACAGATTATTTTCAATAGTCGACCGAACTAAGAAGAAAGGGAGCGTTATGGCGGGACTGCCGCGCCTTACGACCCACGTGCTCGATACGATGCATGGCAAGCCCGCCGCGGGCCTGCGCTTCGATCTGCTGATGCTGCACGGCGACCACAGCCACCATGTGCTGACCGGCAACACCAACGCCGATGGTCGGGCCGAAGGGCCGCTGCTCGAGGGGGAGGATTTCCATCTCGGCGGCTACGAGCTGGTGTTTCACGTCGGGCAGTATTTCGAGCGGCTGGGCGTCGAGCTCGAGGCGCCGTTCCTCGACCTGGTGCCGGTGCGGTTCACGATGTCCGAGACGGCGCATTACCACGTGCCGCTGCTGGTCTCGCCCTATGGATACTCGACCTATCGGGGAAGCTGATGGACGGGGTGACCAACACGCTGCGGTTCATCCTCAACGACGAGGACATCGCGCTCACCGAGATCAGGGCGACGGAGACGCTGCTCGACTATCTGCGGCTGACCAAAAGGCTGCGAGGCAGCAAGGAAGGCTGCGCCGAGGGCGATTGCGGCGCGTGCACGGTGCTGGTGGGGCGGCTCGAAGCGGGCGAGCTTCGCTATAAAACGGTGAACGCGTGCATCGCGTTCGTCGGCTCGCTGCATGGATCGCATGTGGTGACGATCGAGCATCTGTCGCCGGCGAACGGGCCGCTGCACCCGGTGCAGCAGGCGATGGTGGAGTTTCACGGCAGCCAGTGCGGGTTCTGCACGCCGGGCATCGTGATGTCGCTGTACGGGCTGTGGATGCAGAACCCGAAGCCGACGGTGCCCGAGATCGAGGTGGCGCTGCAGGGCAATCTCTGCCGCTGCACGGGCTACCTGCCGATCGTCAAGGCGGGGCTGGCGATGTCGAACTACGGCGCGGTGGAGGCCGATCCGCTGCTGCTGCATCGCGAGGCGATGACGGCGCGGCTCGGCGCGATCAACGATGGCGCGACGGTCGATATCGGCGAGGGCAAGGACCGGATCATCGTGCCGGGCTCGGTGGACGAGCTGGCGCGGATCTATGCGGCGAACCCGGGCGGCACGCTGGTGAGCGGCGCGACGGATGTGGGCCTGTGGGTCACCAAGTTCATGCGCGACATCGGGCCGATGATCTATATCGGCCATCTCGAAGAACTCCATTCCATCGCGGAGGGCGACGCGGGGCTGACGATCGGCGCCGGGGTGACTTATGCGGCGGCGCGCGAAGTGCTGGTGCGGCATTTTCCGCAGCTCAGGGAGCTGTGGGACCGGATCGGCGGCGGGCAGGTGCGCAATGCCGGCACGATCGGCGCCAACATCGCCAATGGCTCGCCGATCGGCGATACGCCGCCGCCGCTGATCGCGCTCAGCGCGCGCATCGTGCTGCGCAAGGGCAGCGAGCGGCGCGAGGTGAAGCTCAGGGATTTCTTCATCGCCTATGGCAAGCAGGACCGGCAGCCGGGCGAGTTCGTGGAATCGATCCGCGTGCCGTATCTGCCGGCGGACGAAAAGTTCGCCTGCTACAAGGTGACCAAGCGCAAGGACGAGGACATTTCGGCGCTGTGCGGCGCGTTCCGGGTGTTCATCAACGACGAGGGAAAGGTGGGCATGGCGCGCATCGCCTTCGGCGGCATGGCGGCGACGCCGAAGCGTGCCAGGGCGGTGGAGGACGCACTGGTCGGCCAGCCCTGGACGGCGGCAACCGTCGAGGCGGCGATCCCGGCATTCGCGGTGGACTACCAGCCGCTGACGGATATGCGGGCGTCGGCGGCATACCGGCTGCTGGCGGCGCAGAATTTGCTGCGGCGGTTCCATCTCGAGACGACGGGCTCGGTGGAACGGCTGAGCAAGGCGGTGGCATGATGGGGAGACAGGTCTCGGTATCAACGGTGGGTGGAGAAGTGCCGGAGGGGTCTCGGGCATGAACAAGATCGACATCGTTGCCCCCAAAGCCAAGGGCGGCCGGCTGCACGAGCCGACGCCGCACGATTCGGCCATCAAGCAGGTGGCGGGGCGGGCCGAGTATGTCGACGATCTGACCGAGCCCGAGGGGACGCTGCATGCCTATCTGGGGCTCAGCACCAAGGCGCATGCCGAGATCGCCTCGATGGACCTCGATGCGGTGCGCACGGCGCCGGGGGTGATCGGCGTGCTGACGGCCGAGGACGTGCCGGGGAAGAACGACGTTTCATCGGTCCACAAGCACGACGAGCCGGTGTTCGTCGACCGGCTGGTGAGCTATTGGGGCCAACCGCTGTTCGCGGTGATCGCGACGACGCGCGACGCCGCGCGGCGGGCGACGAAGCTGGCGCGGATCGAGTATCGCGAGCTGCCGCATGCGCTGAGCGTCGAGGCGTCGCTGAAGGCCGGCGGCAAGCTGGTGACCGAGCCGATGAAGCTTGAGCGCGGCGATGTCGAAGCCGGGCTCGCGGCGTCGGAACATCGCGCCAAGGGCAAGGTGACGATCGGCGGGCAGGAGCATTTCTATCTCGAAAGCCAGGTGGCGCTGGCGATCCCCGGCGAAGACGACGAGGTAACGATCCAGACCTCGACACAGCACCCGACCGAAATCCAGGTGATGGTGGCGCAGGTGCTGGGCGTGCCGCACGCCGCCGTGACGGTGAACATGCGCCGCATGGGCGGTGGCTTCGGCGGCAAGGAAACGCAGGGCAATCTGTTCGCGGCGGTGGCGGCGCTGGCGGCGAAGAAATTCAACCGCGCGATCAAGATCCGGCCCGACCGCGACGACGATTTCTCGATCACCGGCAAGCGCCACGACTTCGTGGTGGACTACGATGTCGGGTACAATTCGGACGGCAAAATCCAGGCGGTGGCGGCGACGTTTGCGGCCCGCTCGGGGTTTTCGGCGGACCTCAGCGGACCGGTGACGGACCGGGCACTGTTCCATGCCGACAACGCCTACTGGTATCCCAACGTGGTGCTGAAATCGCTGCCGCTCCACACCAACACGGTGTCGAACACGGCGTTCCGCGGCTTCGGCGGACCGCAGGGCATCATCGGGTGCGAGCGCTGGATCGAGCACATCGCCTATGCGCTGGGCAAGGACCCGCTCGAAATCCGCAAGATCAATTTCTACGGCACCGACAGCGACAACATCACGCCCTATCACCAGGCGGTGGAGGACAACATCATCCGCCGGGTGGTGGAGGATCTGGAACAGAGTTCCGACTATCAGCAGCGGCGGCAGGCGGTGCTGGCGTTCAACCGCGAGCATACAGTGCTGAAAAAAGGCATCGCGCTGACGCCGGTGAAGTTCGGGATTTCGTTCACGGCGACCTGGCACAATCAGGCGGGTGCGCTGGTGCATGTCTATCGCGACGGCTCGATCCATCTGAGCCATGGCGGCACCGAGATGGGGCAAGGGCTCCACATCAAGGTGGCGCAGGTGGTGGCCGAGGCCTTCGGGGTGACGCTCGACCATGTGAAGATCAACGCGACCAATACCGGCAAGGTGCCGAACACGTCGGCGACGGCGGCGTCGTCGGGCACCGATCTCAACGGCATGGCGGCGCTCAATGGCGCCGAGCAGATCAAGGCGCGGATGCATGCGCATGCCTGCCGGATGTGGTCGGACGATCCGAACATGCCGCTGCCGGTCGCGGACGTGGTGTGGGAGTTCGGCGGCATCCGGGCGGGCAAGCAGTTCGTGCCGTTCAAGCAACTGGCGGAATCGTGCTGGATGAACCGGGTGCAGCTTTCGGCCGCGGGGTTCTACGCGACGCCGAAAATCCATTGGGACCGGGCGAGCGGGCGTGGACACCCGTTCTACTACTTCGCCTATGGCGCGGCGGTGGCGGAAGTGACCATCGACACGCTGACCGGCGAATACCAGTTCGACCGCGCCGACGTGCTCGAAGATGTGGGCCGTTCGCTCAACCCGGCGATCGATATCGGGCAGGTCGAGGGCGGGTATATTCAGGGCGTCGGCTGGCTGACGACGGAAGAGCTGGTGTGGGACGACAAGGGGCAACTGCGGACGCACGCGCCCTCCACGTACAAGATCCCGCTGGCGTCGGACGTGCCGCGCGAATTCAACGCGCGGCTGGCGTCGTGGTCGGTGAACAAGGAGCCGTCGGTCGGACGCAGCAAGGCGGTGGGCGAGCCGCCGCTGGTGCTGGGCTATTCGGTGGTCGAGGCACTGTCGATGGCGGTGGCATCGGTGGCGGATTATCGGGTGCAGCCGAACCTCGACATGCCGGTGACGCCGGAGCGCGTGCTGATGGGTGTGGAACGGATGAAACGGGAGGGAGGGGCGTGAGCCAAGCGAGCGCCAGGTCCGGAGGGCTTGCCGCTCATGCGGTGTTCGGGGCTGGGCCGTCGTCCGTTGAGCAGACTGGTGGCGCGGTGTTGGGGGCTCCCCCCTCATCCGCCCTTCGGGCACCTTCTCCCACCAGGGGAGAAGGCCATGGGGCCGGGGGATTTGTGACCGTGGACGGAGCGTCGGAGGTGACCGATGGCGCGGTGTTCGGGGCTTCCCCCTCAGCCGGCCTTCGGCCACCTTCTCCCACCGGGGGAGAAGGCGATGGGGCCGAGGCTTTGGTGACGCGGGCGCCGGTGGATGTTTGGGGGCCTTCTCCCTTGATGGGAGAAGGTGGCCGAAGGCCGGATGAGGGTGGGGCCAAGATCGGCCGGGCGAGAAGCTTGCGTCGCACCCGCACTGAAGCCGAAGCGCGCATGTGGTTCCTGCTGCGCAATCGTCGCCTCGCGGAATACAAATTTCGCCGGCAGGTTCCGATCGGTCGCTACTACGCCGACTTCGCCTGCTATGAGGCTGCCGTGGTGGTTGAGCTGGATGGTGGCCAGCACGCCGACAGTGCGTACGACAAGCAGAGAGATGCCGAACTAGCGCAACGAGGCTTCGAGGTCCTCCGCTTCTGGAACAATGACGTCTTCCTGCATGGCGACGATGTTTTGAATGCGATCGCGCTCGCCGCCGAGCGGCGATGTGGAGGCGATCATGCGCGCGGCTGACCTCGCCAGTTTTGTCGCGTTGCATTCGGCGCTGGTGGTGGCCGAGTTGACGCGGGTGAGGGGGTCTTCGCCGCGGGGGCAGGGGACGTTCATGGTGATTGCGGCGGATGGGCTGGTGGGGACCATTGGCGGCGGGGCGCTCGAATATGTGGTGATCGCGCGGGCGCGGCAGGCGTTGCGCGATGGCGAGGAGCCGGGGGGCATGGATATTCCGCTCGGGCCGGAGATCGGGCAGTGCTGCGGGGGCCGGGTGGAGGTGGCGCTGCGGCGGTTGACGCCGGCCTATGCCGCCGAGCTGGTGGCGCGGCTGCGGGGGGAGGAGATGCGGCTGCCGCATGTCTATCTGTTCGGCTCGGGGCATGTGGGCAAGGCGCTGGCGAAGGCGCTGGCGGCGCTGCCCGTCAGGGTGCATGTGATCGATACGCGGCCCGACGAGCTGGCCGACCTGCCCGAAGGGGTGGAGGCGAAGGCCGTGCCGATGCCCGAGGCGGTGGTGCGGCATGCGCCGGCGGGCAGCGCCTATGTGATCCTGACGCATGATCATGCGCTCGATTTCCTGATCGCGGCCGAGGCGCTGAAGCGCCGGGACGCGAGCTATGTCGGAATGGTCGGCTCGACGACCAAACGGGCGAAATTCCAGAGCTGGTATCTGGCCGAGGGGGGCGAGCGCGACGCGCTCGGGCGGCTGGTGCTGCCGATCGGATCGTTCGGGCTCGTGGATAAACGGCCCGAAGTGATTGCGGCACTGGCGGCGGCTGAAATTATGGTTCACATTGGCCGGCGGGAAGCTTCAGTTGAGCGTGCGCCGGATACCAATCCTGCCGTGGGAGCCGCTATTGACTGACATTGCGCCGCGCCTCGGCCTTCGCGGCATCACCAAGCGGTTCCCGGGCGTGCTTGCCAACGACAATGTCAGCTTCGAGGTGAAGCCGGGCGAGATTCACGCGCTGCTCGGCGAGAACGGCGCGGGCAAGTCGACGCTGGTCAAGATGATCTACGGCATCATGCAGCCGGATGCCGGCGAGATGCTGTGGAACGGCGAGCGGGTGACGATCGCCAGCCCCAAGGCGGCGCGCAAGCTCGGCATCGGCATGGTGTTCCAGCATTTCTCGCTGTTCGAGGCGCTGACGGTGCTCGAGAACATTGCGCTCGGGATGGACGCCAATATTCCGCAGCGCGAGCTCGAGGGACGCATCCGCGCGGTGATGACGCAATATGGGCTGAAGCTCGAGCCGCACCGGACGGTGTCGACGCTGAGCGTGGGCGAACGCCAGCGGATCGAGATCGTGCGGGCGCTGCTGCTGAACCCGAAACTGCTGATCATGGACGAGCCGACATCGGTGCTGACGCCGCAGGAGGTGGAGCAACTGTTCGTGGTGCTGCGGCAGCTCGCCAAAGAGGGCTGCTCGATCCTCTACATTTCGCACAAGCTGCACGAGATCAAGGCGCTGTGCGACACGGCGACGATCCTGCGCGCGGGGCGGCTGGTCGACACGTGCGACCCCAAGGTCGAAACGTCGCGCTCGATGGCGGAAAAGATGATCGGGGGCAACCTCAAGACCATCCAGAAGCCGGCGGGGCGCGAATTCGGGGCGGAGAAGTTCGTGGTGACGCAATTGTCGCTGCCGGGGGCGGGGCCGTTCGGGGTGGCGCTGCACGACATCAGCTTTCGGGTGCGGGCGGGCGAGATTTTCGGCATCGCAGGGGTGGCGGGCAATGGGCAGAATGCACTGCAACTGGCGCTGAGCGGCGAGCAGACGACGAGCGACGCGCAGGCGATCCGCGTCGACGGCGAGGGGGTGGCCAAGCTCGACGCGAAGGCGCGGCGGCTCAAGGGTATCGCGACGGTGCCGGAGGAGCGCAACGGCCATGCGGCGGTGCCCGACTTCACGCTCAGCGACAATTCGGTGCTGACCGGACGCGACCGGCTGAAGCTGGCGATCTCGGGCATTCTGCGGCCGGGCGCGGCGAAGAAATATACGAGCGAGGTGATCTCGTCGTTTGCGGTGAAGGCGACGGGGACCGAGGCGACGGCGGGGTCGCTGTCGGGCGGCAATTTGCAGAAATACATCATGGGCCGCGAGATTTTGCAGCGGCCGGATGTGCTGATCGTCAACCAGCCGACCTGGGGCGTCGATGCGGGCGCGGCGGCGGCGATCCACCAGGCGCTGGTCGATCTCGCGGCAGAGGGGTCGGCGCTCGTGGTGATCAGCCAGGACCTCGACGAATTGCTCGAGCTTTGCGACACGCTGGCCGTGATCAATGGCGGGCGGCTCAGCCGGGCGATGCAGGTCAGCGGCGTCGACATCAACGAGGTCGGGCTGCTGATGGGCGGCATCCATGGCGGCAGCGCGCCAGTGGAGAGCGCGGCGCCGGGGGCAATCGGGGTGGGGGCGACCAGTGCGGCTTAAGTTCGAAAAGCGGGCCGAGCCGAGCCGGTTCATGCTCTATGCCACGCCGGTGGGCGCGGTGATCGTGACGATGATCGTGGGCGCGCTGGTGTTCTCGCTGATCACGCCGCCGCCGCAGGGCTTTTCGCTGCCGCCGGCCAATCCGCCGCCGGTCGATCTGAGCACGATCCTTACGAGCATCGGCTCGCATCTGTGGTTCGGGTTGCAGGCGGTGTACCAGGTGTTCATCGCGCCGCTCGTCACCAGCTACAAATGGGGCGACATCGCGGTGAAGGCCTCGCCGCTGATCCTGATCGGCGTCGGGCTGGCGGTGGGCAACCGCGCGGCGATCTGGAACATCGGTGCGGAGGGCCAGTATGTGGTCGGGGCGCTGGCCGGCACCGGCATCGGGCTGCTGACACAGAAGATGACGGGGGTGTGGATCCTGCCCTCGATGCTGGTCGCCGGGCTGATCGGCGGGGCGGTGTGGGGCGCCATTCCAGCGGCGCTCAAGAACTGGTTCAACGTCAACGAGACGCTGTCGAGCCTGATGCTGACCTATGTCGCGATCCACCTGATGAACCATCTGGTGACGGGGCCGTGGAAGGACCCGACGGGCTTTTCGTTTCCGCAGACGCCGCTGGTGACGGCTGACCAGACGCTGCCGATCCTCGTGCCGGGGACGTATGTGCATCTCGGCATCGTGATCACGCTCGTCATCGCGGTGATCGTGTGGTTCCTGATGAGCCGGTCGCTGTTCGGTTTCCAGGTGCGGGTGGTGGGCGCGGCGCCGAGCGCGGCGCGGCATGGCGGCTTCTCGCAGAAGGCCACGGTGTGGATGGTGTTCCTGCTGTCGGGAGCGCTCGCGGGGCTCGCCGGGATCTTCGAGGTGACGGGGCCGTTCGGGCAGATGAGCCTCGGCTTTCCGCAGAATTACGGGTTCACCGCGATCATCGTGGCGTTCCTCGGGCGGCTCAATCCGCTGGGGGTGATCCTGGCAGGCATCGTGCTCGCCATCACCTATGTCGGCGGCGACATGGCGCAGAGCGTGCTGCAACTGCCCAATGCCAGCAAGGGCATCTTCCAGGCGATGCTGCTGTTCTTCCTGCTGGCGAGCGACATCTTGATCCGCTACCGCGTGCGGGTGGTGTCGAGCGCGCCGGCGCCGATGCCCAATGCCGCGGTGGCGAGGAGTCCGGCGGAATGAGCATCGACTTCCTGATCTCGGTGATCATCACGGTGGTGGGCGCGTCGACGCCGATCCTGTTCGCGGGGCTGGGCGAACTGGTGACGGAAAAGAGCGGCGTTCTGAACCTCGGCGTCGAAGGCATGATGCTGGTGGGCGCCATCGCCGGCTTTGCGACGGTCGACATGACCGGCAATCCGTGGCTCGCGGTGGTGGTGGCCGCCGCGGCGGGCGCGGCGGTGTCGATGATCTTTGCGGTGCTGACGCTGTCGCTCAGGGCCAACCAGGTGGCGACGGGCCTCGCGCTGACGATCTTCGGCACGGGGCTGTCGACGCTGATCGGCCACGGCTATACGGGGCGGCCGATCAAGCCGTTCACGACGCTGTTTCCGGCGGCGCTGGCCAACGATCCGATCGGGCGGCTGTTTTTCTCGTATTCGCCGCTGGTCTATTTCTCCTTCATCATGGTGGCGCTGGTCGCCTGGTTCCTGAGCCGCACGCGCGGCGGGCTGATCCTGCGCGCGGTGGGCGAGAACGATCTCAGCGCGCACTCGATCGGCTATTCGGTGATCGGCGTGCGCTACGGCGCGGTGGCGTTCGGCGGCGCGATGGCGGGCATCGGCGGCGCGGCGTTTCCGCTGGTGCTGACGCCGCTGTGGGCCGAAGGGCTCACGGGCGGGCGCGGCTGGATCGCCATTGCGCTGGTGGTGTTCGCCGGGTGGCGGCCCGGACGATTGCTGATCGGCGCCTATTTCTTCGGACTGCTCGGCACGCTGGAGCTTTATGCCAAGGCGTCGGGCACGGTGTTTACGGCGCTGCTGCCATCCGAGGGCTGGGCAGCGCTGCCTTACGTCGCGACGGTGATCGCGCTGGCCATCATTTCGGCCAGCAAGGCAGGCGGGGGCAATGCGCCCGCCTGCCTCAGCAAACCGTTCACGCCTGCCGCCTAAACCAAGACTTTGATCACACAAGGGGAGTCAATCATGATCAAACTGAACCGCCGCCACTTCATCGGAGGCGCCGCTGCCGCCGCGTCGCTGCCGATGCTCGCCAGCCGCGCGACTGCCGCCGATCCGCTGAAGGTCGGCTACATCTATGTCGGCCCCATCAACGATGGCGGCTGGAACACGGCGCACGAAGCCGGCCGGCAGGAGATGCTGAAGCAGTTCGGCGACAGGGTCGTGTCGCAATATGTCGAGAACGTCGCCGAAGGCCCGGACGCCGAGCGCGTGCTGCGCGACCTCTACAACCAGGGCAACCGGCTGCTGTACGCGACCTCCTTCGGCTTCATGGATTCGGCCGTGAAGGTGGCGCAGGCGTTCCCGGACGCCACGGTCGAGATGTGCACGGGCTTCAAGCCGTCGAGCAACAACAACCTGTCCAACTACAACATCCGCTTCCACCAGGCGCGCTCGGTGTTCGGCACGATGGCCGCGATGCTGAGCAAGACCGGCGTCGGCGCCTATCTCGCGACCTATCCGGTGCCGGAGGTGGTGTCGGGCATCAATTCGTTCACGCTCGCCGCGCGCAAGGTGAACCCGAACTTCAAGACCAAGGTGATCTGGCTCAACACCTGGTACGATCCGGCCAAGGAAGCCGACGGCGCCCGCGCGCTGATCGACCAGGGCGCCGACGTGATGACGCAGCACACCGACAGCCCCGCCGCCGTGCAGGTGTGCGAGAGCAAGGGCGTGCCGACGTTCGGGCAGGGCTCCGACCAGAGCCAGTTCGGCCCGACGATGTGCAAGAGCTCGTCGCTCGACCTGTGGGGTGCGTTCTATACGACGCGGACCGGCGCGGTGCTCGACGGCACCTGGAAGCCGGAAGACACCTATTGGGGCATGAAGGAAAAGGCGCTCGACACGGCGCCGTTCGTCAACGTGCCCGATGACGTGAAGGCCGCCGCCGAGAAGGTGAAGGCCGGCTGGATCGACGGCAGCTACGACGTCTACGCCGGCCCGATCAAGGCGCAGGACGGCACGGTGCACGGCGCCGAAGGCTCGACGCTCAGCGATGGCGATATTCTCGGCATGAACTGGCTGGTCGAGGGCGTCGACGGGGCGATGCCGTCGTAAGCGGTCTGCGTGGAGTTAGGGGAGGCGGGCGCGAGTCCGCCTCTTCGCATGAGTGACGGCCCCTCACCCGGCGCTTCGCGCCACCCTCTCCCCAGAGGGGCGAGGGGAATAGAGCCGAAGTGCCTCAGTCGGGTCCCCTCGCCCTTCTGGGGAGAGGGTGCCGAGCGACAGCGAGGCGGGTGAGGGGCCGGACAAGAGCACAATGCCTGACTATGCGATCCTGTGGGAGTGGCTGTCGTTCGCGGTGCGGTGGACGCATGTGATCACGGCGATCGCGTGGATCGGATCGTCGTTCTATTTCATTGCGCTCGACCTTGGGCTGCGCAAGACCCCGAGCCTGCCGCCGCTGGCGCATGGCGAGGAGTGGCAGGTACATGGGGGCGGGTTTTACCACATCCAGAAATATCTGGTGGCGCCGGACTTTTTGCCCGAGCACCTGACCTGGTTCAAATGGGAGAGCTATTTTACCTGGCTCAGCGGCTTCATGCTGCTGATCGTGGTGTATTATTTCGGTGCCGACCTGTTCCTGATCGACAAGCACGTGCTCGACGTGCCGGACTGGGCGGGCATCCTGATCTCGCTCGGCTCGATCGTGGTCGGGTGGTACGTCTACGACCTTTTGTGCAAGTCGCCGATCGGCAATTCGACCTGGGGGCTGATGGTCGCGCTGTTCGTGGTGCTGACGGCCGCGGCCTACGGCTACACGCTGCTGTTCACCGGCCGGGCGGCGATGCTGCATATGGGTGTGTTCACCGCAACGATCATGGCGGCGAACGTCGCGATGATCATCATCCCCAACCAGAAGATCGTGGTAGCCGACCTCAAGGCCGGGCGGGTGCCCGACGCCAAATATGGCAAGATCGCCAAGCAGCGCTCGCTGCACAACAACTACCTGACGCTGCCGGTGATCTTCTTCATGCTGAGCAGCCATTATCCGCTGGCGTTCGCGACGAAATATAGCTGGCTGATCGCGTCGCTGATCTTCCTCGAAGGCGCGATCATCCGCCACTGGTTCAACACGCGGCATGCGAGGAAGGGCAATCCGCACTGGACCTGGGGTGCGGCGGTGGTGATTTTCCTCTGCATCGCGTGGCTGAGCTCGGCAGGCAAGCCGGGAGACGACCAGCCCGATATCGCTTCGGGGAGCGCGCAGCCCTTCCTTGCGGCGGCACATTTTCCGGCAGTGCGCGACGTGATCAACACGCGCTGCGTGGAGTGCCATTCCACCGTGCCGGGATATGAGGGGGTGCTGGAGGCGCCCAAGGGCGTGCGGTTCGACAGCGATGCGGGCATCGCCAACCACGCCGAGCAGATTGCGATGGAGGCGGGATTTTCGACGGCGATGCCGCCGGGCAATGTCAGCGAGATCACGCCGGAAGAGCGGGCGCTGCTGGTGCAATGGTATCGCGAAGCGGGCAACTCGTGAGCCTGAACCCGACCGACGTGAAGGTGCTGCGCGGCCGCGTGCTGAGCTTTGTCGAGGAGCCGCAGAGCCTCGACGACGGCGCGAGCTATCGCTACATCGAGGATGGCGCGGTGACGATCGGGCCGGATGGCAGGATCGTCGCCGTCGGGCCGTTCGATGCGCAGGCAGCCACCGGCCAACAGGTGATCGACCATCAGCCCAATCTGATCCTGCCGGGCCTCATCGATCCGCATATCCATATGCCGCAGATGCAGGTGATCGGCAGCTATGCCGCCAATCTGCTCGAATGGCTCAACACCTACACGTTCATCGAAGAGCAGAAGTTCGGCGACGTCGCGCATGCGACGAAGATTGCCTCGCGGTTCTTCGATGAGCTGATCCGGCACGGCACGACGACGGCGGCGGCGTATTGTTCGGTGCATCCGGAATCGGTGGATGCGTTCTTTTCCGAAGCGGCGAAGCGCGACATGCTGATGCTGGGCGGCAAGGTGATGATGGACCGCAATGCGCCCGAGGCGCTGCGCGACACGCCGCAGAGCGGCTACGACGACAGCAGGCGATTGCTGGAGAAATGGCACGGCAAGGGGCGGGCGCACTACGCGATCACGCCGCGCTTCGCCATCACCTCGAGCCACGAGCAGATGGAGATGGCCGAGGCGCTGGCGCGGGAATTTCCGGACAACCACATCCAGACGCATGTCGACGAGAACTTGGCCGAGGTGCAGTTTGCGCGCGAGCTGTTTCCGAACCTGCCGGACTATCTCGGCATCTATGAGCGCTATCATCTGCTCGGGCCGAAGACGCTGCTGGGCCATTGCATCCACCTGACGCATCGCGAGGTGGAGGTGCTGGCGGCGACCCAGAGCGTGGCGGTGTGGTGCCCGACGTCGAATCTGTTCATCGGTTCGGGGCTGTTCGATCACGACAGGTTGAAGGAGCACGGGGCCCGGATTGCGGTGGCGACCGATGTGGGCGGCGGCAGCTCGTACTCGATGCTGCGCACGCTCGACGAAGGCTACAAGGTGATGCAACTGCGCGGGCAACGGCTCAATCCGCTGCGCTCGTTCTACATGATGACGCTGGGGAACGCGCGCGCGCTGAGCTTCGAGGGGCGGATCGGGTCGCTGACGCCGGGAGCGGACGCGGATCTCGTGGTGCTCGATGCACGGGCGACGCCGCAGATGGCCCTACGAATGGATGCTGTCGACAGCCTTGCCAACGAGCTGTTCCTGCTGCAGACGTGCGGCGACGATCGGGCGGTTGCCGAGACATATGTGATGGGCAAGGCGATGAAGAGCGGCTTGCCTGCCGCCGGCTGAAGTGGGCGGGACAGCGAGCGCGTGCCTGCGCTGTGTCATTCCCGCGAAGGCGGGAATGACATTGTGGTTTGAATATCTTTCGTAAGGACGAACCGATGACCAACTATCTCGATAAAGCCGGCCTCAAGGTCGATGCGGAGCTGGTGACGTTCGTCGAGACGGAGGCGCTGCCGGGGACGGGGATAGCGGCGGAGGCCTATTGGGCCGGGCTTGCCGGGCTGGTCGATGAGTTCATGCCGCGCAATCGCGAGCTGCTGGCGCTGCGCGACAGGCTCCAGTCCGAGATCGACGGGTGGCATAAAAAGAACGGACCGGTGGCGAACGATCCGGCGGGGTACGAGGCGTTCCTCAGGCAGATCGGCTATCTGGTGCCGGAGCCGGCGGACTTTCAGATCGAGACCAGCGGGCTCGACCCGGAGATTTCGAGCATTTGCGGGCCGCAGCTCGTGGTGCCGGTGTCGAATGCGCGCTATGCGCTCAATGCCGCCAATGCGCGCTGGGGCTCGCTCTACGATGCGCTTTACGGCACCGACGCGATTTCGCGGGCGGGCGAGCTGGCGCCGGGCAAGGGGTTCAACGCGGCGCGCGGCGCGGCGGTGGTGCAGCGCGGTGCGGCGTTCCTCGACGAGGCGTTTCCGCTGCAGCGCGGCAGCCACGCGCATGTGACGCGCTATGCGGTCGAGGACGGGCGGCTGCTGATCGACGGCGCCGAGGGTGCCGCGGCGCTCGCCGATCCGGCGCAGTTCGTGGGGTTCAGCGGCGGCGAGAATGCGGCCCAGATCGTGCTGCGCCACAACGGGCTGCACGCGATCCTCTATATCGATCCGAACCATCCGATCGGCATGGCGCACGCGGCGGGGCTGGCCGATATCGTGCTGGAGAGCGCGCTGACGACGATCCAGGATTGCGAGGATTCGGTCGCGGCGGTGGATGCCGAGGACAAGGTCGGGGTCTATCGCAACTGGCTGGGCCTGATGAACGGCTCGCTGAAGGAAGCGTTCGAGAAGGGCGGCAAGATCGTGCACCGCTCGCTCAATCCGGACAAGCTGTTCACCGGCGCCGACGGCAAGCCGCTGACGCTGAAGGGAAGGGCGCTGCTGCTGGTGCGCAATGTGGGGCACCTGATGACGACGCAGGCGGTGCTCGACAAGAACGGCACTCCAATCGGTGAGGGTCTGCTCGATGCGGCGGTGACGGTGCTGTGCGCGCTCAGCGACAAGACCAATTCGCGCACCGGGGCGATCTATATCGTCAAGCCGAAGATGCACGGGCCCGACGAAGTGGCATTCGCCTGCGAGATTTTCGGTGCCGTGGAGAAGATGCTGGGGCTCAAGGCCAACAGCATCAAGATCGGCATCATGGACGAGGAGCGGCGGACATCGGCGAACCTCAAGGCGGCGATCTACGCGGCGCGGGAGCGGGTGTTCTTCATCAACACCGGCTTCCTCGACCGCACCGGCGACGAAATCCACACCTCGATGGAAGCCGGGCCGGTGCTGCGCAAGGACGACGTGAAGTCGGAGCGCTGGATCCAGGCGTATGAGGATCGCAACGTGCTGATCGGGTTGGCAGCGGGGTTCGCCGGCAAGGCGCAGATCGGCAAGGGCATGTGGGCGCGGCCGGACGATATGGACGCGATGCTCAAGGCCAAGATCGGGCACCCGAATGCCGGCGCCAACACGGCGTGGGTGCCGTCGCCGACGGCGGCGACGCTGCATGCGCTGCATTATCACCAGGTCGACGTGTTCGAGGCGCAGAAGCGGCGGCACAACCAGCCGACGCCGGGGCTCGACGAATTGTTCTCGATGCCGGTGCTGGATGCGAGCAAGCTCGACAGGGCGGCGATCACGGCCGAGGTCGAGAACAATGCGCAAGGCATCCTTGGCTATGTGGTGCGCTGGGTGGATGAGGGGGTCGGCTGCTCGAAGGTGCCGGACATCCACGATGTCGGGCTGATGGAGGATCGCGCGACGTGCCGGATTTCGTCGCAGGCGATCGCCAACTGGCTGCGGCACGGAGTCGTCGGCGTGGACGAGGTGCGCGCGGTGTTCGAGCGCATGGCGGCGGTGGTCGACAAGCAGAATGCCGGCGACAAGAACTATATTCCGATGAGCGGGAATTTCGGCTCGATCGCGTTCCAGGCAGCGCTGGACCTGGCGCTGAAGGGCGCGGCGCAGCCGTCGGGCTATACCGAGCCGCTGCTGCATGCGGCGCGCGAGAAGGTGAAGGCCGAGGGCGAGGTTCGGGGGTAGGGGCTGGCCGCGAACGCAGCTTGCAGTCGGCACGGTTTCCCTCCCACGTGTGGGGAGGGTAGCAGAGCTAGGACCGTAGGTCCGTAGCGGCGCTGGGTGGGGAGTCTCCACAGGCGCGCCTGCCGAGAGTCCCCCCACCCCGGCTTTGCTAAGCTCGCTGTGCTCGCTAAGCGCGCCGCCCTCCCCTCTCGGGGGAGGGAAAACCGGGGATGCGGCTACCTGCTGGCTAAATCTCGTGGACGGGCAGGTGAATGGCGCTGGGGTGGTCGGGGTCGTGGAAGATTTCGATGTCGACCGGGACCAGCGTGGTGGCGGTGCCGAAAGGTTCGGCGGTGCCGGTGTTGCGGGCGTAACGCGGGTGGGCGCCGCTGGCGACGATGAGGTGCAGGCGGTGGTCGCGCTTGAAGCAGTGCGCCGTGGCGTGGAGGCGGATACTGAGCTTCCAGATGTCGTCGGGCACTGCCGGGTCGGCCGAGGTCTTGCGGACGAGGCCGTCGCAGATGTTGATCGATTTGCCGGTCTCGTCGACGTCGCACAGTTTCACGAAGAGGTCGGCGTCCGGCAGGCTGGCGCGGGCGTAGATCATGGCGGTGACGTTGCCGACGATGGTCACGTCGGTAAAGAGCGGCTCGGAGGTAAAGGTTAGAACGTCGCTCCGTTTTTCGAGCGGCGCCTGATCCACGGGCCCCATGCCGGTGAAGGCGAAGATGGCGCCGCCGACATTGGGCGTCGGCTTTTTCGGATCGTAGCGGTAGCGATCGGGCGGCGACGCCTTGACCGGACGCTGCGACAGCACCTTGTCCGGGTGGAGGTGCCAGATCTGGGTGTCGGGGATGCCGGGCGGATAGGCGTCGAAGTCGCGCCATTCGTCGCGGCCGCCGATCCACAGCCGCACCGGCTTGTCGCGGAGCCCAGAGCGATCGCCCTTGAGATGGGCATTGAGCCAGACCAGCGCATCGCGAACGCCCTGCCACTGCAGTTCCTGGCTGACGTGGAACCAGGGGCCCACTTCGAGATAGGGCTTGCCGCCGGCGTCGACGAGGGTTTCGTAGTCGCGCAGCAACTGGTCGAGCATGAAATCGTACCAGCCGGAAATGAAGCTGGTGGGCGGCGTGCGCGGTCCGAGCCGGTGAGTGTGGTCGAGTTCCTGCCAGAACGGATCGCTGCCGATCGAGTCCGACAGCCAGCGCTTCCAGAAGGGCAAATCGTGGCCGGTGACGATGCGGTCGGCATTGACCAGCGGCAGCTTCATCGAGGCTTTCCAGGTCCGCTTTTCGACGCCGCCACGGGCGATACGGCGGGCCATGCGCCAGGGCTGGCGGGTGAGGCCGTCGACCACCTGGATCCAGCCGAGCCAGAGGCCGAGCGCGAAGCTGCCATGCGGGAAGACGACGCTGCGGAATTCGGCGCTCGAGACACGGATGGCCATGGCGGACTGCTTGGGCAGCGCGTCGCAGATGGCCCATTGGGCGTAGCTCAGATAGCTCGGGCCGGAGGTGCCGAGGCGGCCATCGTACCAGGGCTGCTGCTTGATCCAGTCGAGCGTATCGAGGCCATCGGCGCGCTCATGGCTCAGCGGGTCGAAGTCGCCGCCCGATTTCGCCGTGCCGCGGCAGGCCTGGATGACGACGTTGAAGCCGCGCTCGGCGAAGGTTTCGGCGGCCGCACCGAAGGCGCCGAGGCCGTAGGGCACGCGGATCAGCATGGTGGGGTGTTTGCCCTCCATGCGCGGGTGGAACAGCAGCGTTTCCAGCGTGACGCCGTCGCGCATGGGGATGCGGACATTGTGGGCGCGGGTGGCGCGGCTCAGCCGCTTGGGCAGACCGGCGGCGCGCGCGACGAAGTAACTTCCGAGGCTCATTGCGCACCGATTCGCATTTTGTCGGACGCTGGACGAGGTGCCAGATTGACGCGCGAGCAGGTGCGGTCAAGCCCCAAGGCGGAACCGCCCGGCTCAGGACGCGTTGGTTTCGCAACGGATCCTTGCACAGGAGGGGCCAATGCCGATGGAAACCTACGATTCCCACAAGACAACCACCGAGGTGCGCGGCGCCAGCCCGCGGCTCGACAATTTCTGGGTGCTGATCATTTCGACCGTCGTGGTCGTCGCCTTGTTCGCGATCGTCTACATCGTGTTTGCGATGAATACACCGCCCAGCGTCATCCAGCCGTAAGCCAGCGGCGATGGGGCGACTGAAGACCGTTTCGCGGGACGATCTCGTTGCGCGCCGCGCGTCCGGCATGGATGCGGCCACGCGTATTTCGATGCCGATGGAAAACCGTGGCCGGCGGGCGAACTTCGCGACCGGGCGCTGCATCTCCGCATTCCGCCGGCATGGACGGAGGTGCGCGTTGCGCCGGAGCCGCAGATGCACATCCAGGCGTGCGGCATCGATGCGGCGGGGCGGGTGCAATATATCTATCACCCCGATTGGGAAGCGCGGCGAACGCGCAAGAAGCAGAAGCAACTGGCACTGCTGACCAGCGCGCTGCCGCGCATCCGAAGGCGGGTCAATGAAGACCTCGAGGCGGAGACGGGCAGCCGGACGCTGGCGCTCGCCATCGGCGTGGCGCTGATCGACCGGACGGCGATGCGGATCGGGCGCGAGCGCTATCTGGATGCACGCGGGACGCGCGGCGCGGGCACGCTCTACAGCCGCGACGTGACGGTGGACGGCGACACGCTGACGCTGAAGTTTCCGGCCAAGAGCGGCAAGGTGGCGAGCTACCAGCTAACCGATGCGCGGCTGGCGGCGGCGATCGCGCGGGTCAAGACCATCGCGGGGCGGCGGCTGCTGATGTATCGCGACGAGGCGGGCGACGCGCACGCCATCCGCACCGAGGAGATGAACCGGTACCTGCGGGAGATCGCGGGCGGGCCGGTGACGGCGAAGGATTTCCGCACGCTGCATGCGAGCGCGCTGGCGGCCGAGGCGCTGGCGAAGCTCGAGCCGGGTCCGTCGGCGTCGGCACGTAGGCGACAGGTGGCGGGGGTGACCAAGACGGTGGCCGATTTCCTGCGCAATACGCCGGCGATTACGCGCAAGAGCTACATCGCGCCGTGCCTGTTCGCGATGTTCGAGAAGGCGACTCTGAGCGAGCTGTGGGCCGCTGCGGCGGAGCGGCACGATGGGCTGCGGGTGCGCGAGGCGCGGCTGGCGGCGGTGCTGGCTACGGTGGGGTAGGGGACGGTCCTGTCTCGAACGCATCGAGTCCAGACCTCGAGCCATTCGGGCGTAGCCCTCATGGCCTCCTCAGCTAAAATCGCCCCACCGGAGCGATTTTGCCTGTGGCCGGTTCGAAGCCCCACATCCGCCCTTCGGGCACCTTCTTCCCTCGAGGGGAGAAGGGAAACGGCACCCGAGCATTGCTCGCCTTCAAAAGAGAGTCAGGCGACCTGCTCCTCGCGGTGGCTGGCATGGGTGCGGAGGAGCTGGTCGAGCGTCGCGGCAGTGACCGGGGGCGATAGCAGGAAACCCTGGTAGGCGTTGCAGCTCATGGCGGTTAGAACGTCGATCTGCTCGGGGGTTTCGACGCCTTCGGCGGTGACTTCGATCCTGAGGGCGTGGGCGAGGCTGACCATGGCCTGCACAATGGGAACGGAGACGCTGCCGGGCGTGAGCTGGCTGACGAAGGAGCGGTCGATCTTGATGCGGTCGACCGGATAGCGCTTGAGGTAGTTCAGCGACGAATAGCCGGTGCCGAAATCGTCCAAGGCGATGCGGATGCCGGCCGAGCGGAAGATATCGAGCGCTTCGGTGGACGCCGATGTGTCTTCCAGCAGGATGCCTTTCGGTGATCTCGAGCTCGAGGTCGGCGGGGCGCATCCGCGTTTCGCTCAACAGCTTGAAGACACGCTCGGGGAAGCGCGGATTGCGGAGCTGGACGGGCGAGATGTTGATGGCGAACAGGCGCCCGGGCCATTGCGCGCCTTTCTCGCAGGCTTCGCGCAGGACGAACTCGCCCAGCGTCTCGATCAGGCCGCTCGCTTCGGCAACAGGGATGAAATGGGCCGGCGACACCTGGCCGAGGCTCGGGTGGGTCCAGCGCGCCAAAGCTTCGGCGCCGATGATGGTGTGGTGGTCGGCACCGTAGAGCGGCTGAAAGGCGGTGCTGAGCTGCCCCGGGCGCTTGAGCGCGTCGCGCAGTTCGGCCTCGATGGTGTGCCGGTTCTGCAGCAGCTCGTTCATCGATTCCTCGAAGACCGTGGCCTGGTTGCGGCCGGTGATCTTGGCTTCGTAGAGCGCGATGTCGGCCTTGCGCAGCAGTTCGCGGGAATCGATTTCGTCGCCGTCGGCCGCCGCGATGCCGATCGAGACGCCGATGAAAGCCTCGCTGCCCCGGAGGTCGAACGGCTTGCCGATGGCATCGATGATGCGTCGAGCGAGCTGCATCGGCTCGCCATAGCCATGCTGATGGACGACGAGCAGAGCGAATTCGTCGGCGCCAAGCCGGGCGATGCGCTCGCCGCGCTGCGCGAACTGGCGCAGCCGCTGGCCGACGGCTTCGAGCAGATCGTCGCCAGCGGCGTGGCCGAGCGTATCGTTGACCTGCTTGAGGCGGTCGAGATCGAGCATCAGCACGCTCACACGGCGCTCGCGCGAGGGGCGCTGCGCCAGCAGGCGGCCCAGCGTGCGCTCGAAACTGATGCGGTTGGGCAGGTTGGTCAGCGGATCGTGCAGGGCGCGGTATTCGGCTTCGGCGCGCCCGAGATCAAGCGCTTGGGATTTTCGGCGTGCTTGCCGTCGCGCATGGCGTAGACCGGCCGGTTGCCGCCATCGAGGATCAGCACTTCGTCATAGCCGAAGAAGTCGTGCATCCAGGTGCCGAGGTTGGAGTCGATCCAGGTGGTGTCCGGCCGCAGCCTTACGTGGGTGACGGCGTCGTCCCAGACGGCGGCGCTTTCCTGTTCGTGGGGAGTCTGTTCGAGCTGGGTGGCGATGGCGTGGCGGGCGAGCGCGGTTTCCTGTGCGAGGCTGCGCTGATCGACGCCGGCGGCCGACCACATGACGAGCGCGACCGATGCGGCCGCCGCCGCGATGAGGCAAAGGGCAACCGGGATCAGATAGGCGATGGAAAATCTGGCGCGCTGGGCTGACGCAGCCGGTTGGGAAGCCATTCCTCTACTCTCGTACGAGCAGCGAATATGGGCGCGCCGGTTTGCGGATCGGTTACCGCGGCAGCGCAACTGCCGAGAAATCGGGCAATTGCGCGCCCGGCAGGCACTGCCCCTTAAGGCTAAAGCCGTGCATTATTTCGTGCGAACGCCGGGATTTTGAGGAGGGAAACATGGATTTGGGTTTGGCGGGCAAGGTCGTCGTGATCACGGGCGGCAGCACGGGGATCGGGCTGGCGGTGGCGGAGGGATTTGCGGCCGAAGGGGCAAATCTGGTGCTGTCGGCGCGCGGCGAGGAGCGGGTGGTGGCGGCGGCAAAGCGCGTGGCCGACAGGTTCGGGGTCAAGGCACTGGGCGTGCCCTCGGACGTGGCCACGGCACGGGGCTGCGACGCGGTGGTCGACGCGGCGGCGGAGATGGGTGGCGCGGACGTGCTGATCAACAATGCGGGCACGGGCTCGAACGAGACGATCGCCGCGGCGCCGGACGACAAGTGGCAGTATTACTGGGACCTGCATGTGATGGCCGCGGTACGGCTGGCGCGCGGGATCGTGCCGCAGATGAAGGCGAAGGGCGCTGGAGCGGTGATCCACAATGCGTCGATCTGCGCGGTGCAGCCGCTGTGGTACGAGCCGATCTACAACACGACGAAGGCGGCGCTGATGATGTTTTCGAAGACGCTGGCCAGCGAGGTGGCATCCGACAATATTCGTGTCAATACGATCAATCCAGGGCTGATCCTCACCGGGGACTGGATCAAGACGGCCAAGCAGATCGCCGGCGAGGATGGCTGGGAGGCACATCTGCAAGGGGTCGCCGACGAGGCGGGCGGGCTCAAGCGCTTCGCGACGCCGGAGGAGCTGGCGAATTTCTTCGTGTTTCTCGCGTCGGACAAAGCCAGCTATTCGACCGGCTCGGCGTATTTCGTCGATGGTGGGTGGCTGAAAACGGTCTAGGTCTTTTTTGTCGCGTTTCCGAACCGGAAAACCGGGGCCACTTTTCCTGGAAACGCTCTAGAACACCAGTTCATCGAGGAAGGTGTTGCGGAATTTGCCGGTCGGGTCGTGCCGCTGAGCGAGGGCGCGGAAATCGGCCAGCCGCGGGTAGCGCGACTGGAGCGTCGCCCGGTCCATGGTGAAGAGCTTGCCCCAATGCGGGCGGGGGTTGAACGGGGCGAGGGTGGCCTCGATGACGCCCAGCGCCCGGCTGACGGCCGGCCAGTCCTGGTGCCAGGTGAAGTGGATGCCGAGGCAATCCTGCCGGTAATTGTGGCTGAGCCAGAACTCGTCGGCGGCGACGGTGCGCAGTTCCGACACCATCAGCGGGCCGGCGATCTGGTCCTGCACGGCGTGAAGGGCCTCGAGGGCCGCGACGCCGTCGCGTCGCGCCACGAAAAACTCGGACTGCAGTTCGGCACCGGCGCTCGGGGTGAACTCCATGCGGAAATGCGGCAGGCGCTGATACCAGGCGCCGGGCACGCCCATCTGCTCGGTGCAGGGCGTGGGATCGATCGATGGGATCGGGTGCCAGGGGCGGGTCTGGCGTTTGGCGCCGAAGAAATCGCCGGCCGGCGGGGTGTGGTCGGCGAGGTTTTTGAGCCAGACGAACCCGACGGTGTCGCCCTGCCAGGCGGTGAAGCAACTGACACTGTAGGCAGCGCCGGTGATGGCGTCGAAGTTGTCGAGTAGCGCCGCAAAGGGCAGGTCGGTGTAGACGTCCTGGCGGATTTCGAAGCGCGGCTGGATGTCGAGCGTGATCCTGCTGACGATACCAAGCGCGCCGAGGCCGACCACGGCGCCTGCGAAGTCGGGGCCGCCGCGGCGGAGGGTCACGAGGTCGCCGTTGGCCGTGACGAACTCGAGGGCCGCGACGGCGGATGCGAGGTTCCGGTTGGTGTTGCCTGAGCCATGGGTGGCCGTGCTGACCGCGCCCACCACGCCGATGTGCGGCAGCGAGGCGAGATTGTGCAGCGCAAAGCCGGCGTCGTCGAGGATGGGGCAGAGCTGGCCATAGGTGATGCCGCCCTCGACGGTGACCGTGCGGGAGGTGGCGTCGATGTCGAGGACGCGGGCCAGCCCGCGCATCGAGACGAGATCGCCATCGGTGTCGGCGATGCGGTTGAAGGAGTGGCGCGAACCGAGCGCGCGCAGTTTCGTCGAACCTCGGACGATCTCCTGCAGCTCGGCGACCGAGCTCGGCGTGTGGAGCGCCCGCGCGCTATAGGTGATGTTGCCGGCCCAGTTGGTCTCGCTCATGTCTTCGCCGCCGCGCTTATCTGGTTGTCTTACGCATTGGTGCGGGTTTCGTTGCGGCGGCGCAAGGGCTGGACGCTATTCGGCGGGCTTCAGGCGCAGTTGCGGCGTCGTGCGGGTGACGCGCCAGGCGAAGGGAATGGCGAGCGCGGTGATGGCGGCGAACACGAGGTAGAGCCAGCGGGCGGCGGTTTCGGCGCCGGCCGCGTCGGTCGCGAGGGGCAGGCCCGCGGCATTGACCACAACGCCACCGATGGCCGCGCCGATGCCCGAGGCGAAAAGCTGGACCATGCCGAGCGTCGCCGAGACGCGGTCGTTGTCGGCAGCAGTGCCCGAGGCGAGGACGCTGGTCGACAGGTGCTGGAAGGCGATGCCGATGCCCATGCCGAGCAGCAGCAGGAAGACGCCGGCGAGGACGAGGCCGGCGGCGGCGCCATCCGGGTTGGCGCGTGCCAGCGAGAACGCGATGCCGAGGGTGGCGACCAGCATGACGATCGGGCCGGCGATGACGGCGCTGCGGATGCGCGCGCCGGTGAAGCCCGAGCTGATGATGGAGGCGATGGTCCAGCCGGCGGCGACGAGGGCGGTCATGTAGCCGGCCCAGAGCGGCGACAGGCCGTGGAGGCGCTGCAGGAACAGCGGCGCGAAGACGTCGCTGGTGACCGAGATGCCGAACAGCAGGATGGTGATGAACAGGAGGCCGAGCGGGCCGCTGAACGACAGCGCGCCATCGGGCAGCAGGCGGATTTTGGCGCGGCGCTCGAGCGCGGCGAGCAGCACGATGGCGAGGACCGCGACGAGCAGGAACAGCGAGGCCAGCGCGGTGCTGCCGGTGAGAAGGCTCGCGATCGAGATGGCGAGGATCGCCGAGACCACCAGTGCGATCTGCGGGATGGGGGCGCTGCCCTTGCTCGGCGCTTCCTCGTGCTTGGGGAGGATGGCGACGGCGCCGACGGCGAGCAGGGCGGCGATGGGGACGATGGAGAGGAACGCCCAGCGCCAGAGGCCATATTGCGCGAAGATGCCACCGACCGCGGGCCCGAGGAGGGTGGCGACGCCCCAGGTCATGGAGTTGAGCGCCATGGCGCGCGGCCACAGGTGCTGCGGGAACACCAGCCGGATCATGGCGAGGGTGGTGGCGATGATCAGCCCGGCGCCGAAGCCCTGCACCGTGCGGCCGACGAGCAGCACGACCATGTTGGGCGCAAGGCCGCAGATCAGGCTGCCGAGGCCGAAGCCGCCGGCGGCAATGAGATAGGCGCCGCGCGGGCCGATCGAGGCCGGGCGCACGGCGGCGAAGATCGACGCGACGATCGAGGCCACGATGAACAGCGTGGTGTTCCAGGCGAACAGATCGAGGCCGCCGATGTCGCGCACCATGGTGGGCAGCATGGCCGAGGCGATGAAATTCTCCATCGCCTGCAGCGTCACGCCGCCGATGAAGACCACGATGGCGATGCCGCCCTGCCGGAAGAAGGCGCCCCAGGAATTGTCGGTTGTGGTGGTCATGGTCTCGTCCAGTTGAAACGGGCAGGCGTCCCGATGCAGGTCACGCCTACGACCTCAACCGCAGTTGAGGTAAAGCGAAATCTTTGCCGATGTCACGATGGGAAATTTTGCCGGGCGGCGGCTTCGCGGCGGCGAGGGCAGTCTATGGCGATGGGGGCCGATCCGCAACTATGGGGCGGCGGCCACGGGGAGGGAGCCGCGGCCGTCGCCTCGATGTGCCGTCGCCAGAAACGCGGCGCCGGCGGCCGCTGCGCCCGGGAAAAGGCGCAGGGCGTCTGCCGCGTTCGGGAGGAAACACAGCGGATTAGTGCGGGCGGAAACCATGCCCGAAAGAGGGCGGGGAGGGCGCTGGGAATGCCGTGACGGTCGCCGCCGTCGAGCACGCCGCTCCCCGCGGTACCAGAGGCCGTTGCCGGCTCAGGTACCAACTGCGTTGAGGCGTTGTCCGCGCACCCAATAGGCGACGATGCTGGCGGCCTCACGGCGATAGAGATTCAGATCCGCATGGCGCCCGAACACGGCGGCGGCGCCGGCATCTAGCAGCTTGTCGCGGGAGATTCGATCGAGCGACGGCGACATGGCGACAACCAGCAACCCGGGAGCGGCGGCATGCAGGCTGGCGATGAACCGGGCCGTCGCGGCCGACGACGCCTTGAGGTCGACGATGACCATGGGCTGTTCGCCGGACGAGGCGACGGCGCGAGCGGTCAGCGCGGTAAGCGCACTGTCGGGATCGGACATGGCTTCGACATTGGGGCCGCCATGCGCATTGAGCATGCGCACCAGCAGCCGGATCGAATGAAAATCATCGTCAACCAGCACGATGGCCGGCTGCCGGGGTTGGGCAAAAGTCATCAGAAGTCCTTCTCCGCGCCGCGCGGAAGGATGCCGTGATCAACTAGACAGGTTTTCGCAGCCCATGGACGCATGGAAGGCGGAGGGAGGGCCTCGATCCTGCCGGATGAGGTGAAACACGTACCTCAAGCCGGCGTTTGCAGTGCTGCGAGTGGCGCGCATATGTCGCTTGATGCGTCCGCCGCCAAGGGGCCAAGACGTTACCTGCGGGTAACGCGCCTTGCGTTTAACATGTAAAAACGGCAAGTTACCTGTGGCTGGAGGAGGGGGATCCACCGTGCCGGACGGGACGCCGAGCGGCGAACAGGTACGTGCTGCCCTGGACGAACTCCTTGGCTGGCAAGGGATTTCTCGCTCGCCGCAGCTTTCCGAACTGCTGAAATACGTCGTCGAGCGCACGCTCGCGGGCGATGAAGCGACGATCAAGGCGTATTCGATCGCGGTCGACGTTTTCGGCCGGCCACAAAGCTTCGATCCACAGGCCGATCCGATCGTGCGCGTGCAGGCACGGCGGCTGCGGACGCTGCTCGAGCAGTTCTATGAGCTGGGCACGAGCACCGCCGAGGTGCAAATCCGCCTGCCGCTCGGACGCTACGTGCCCGAATTCGTGGCTGTGCCGCGCAGCACGCCAGCAGCCGCCGCGCCGACAGCGCCGTTGCCGGCTCAAAAGGCGAAAATGTTGCCGAACGGCTTCTGGCTGAGCGCCACGCTGAGCCTCTGCCTGACGCTGATCGGCGCGGCGCTGGTGGTGTTCATTATCCGCTGGTGGCCGGGGACGACGCCGGTGGTTCACGCGATGCCGGACATGCCGCAGGTTGCAATCGCGACGTTCGACAATCTGACCGGCGACCCCAAGCTCGACGATGCCGTGGCGCGACTGCAGCCCCAGATTGCCGGCGCGCTATCGAAGTTCGAGACGCTGCAGGTGGACGACGCTCCCAACGCCGACGCTTTGCTGGTGCAGGGGACCATACAGGAGACGAATGGCCGCTTCGATGCCCGGATTTCGCTGACGGACGGCCGGAGCCACAGCACGGTGTGGGCTGGCACGGTCAGCGCGACGGGAGGCGATGTGGAAGCGCTGCAGAGCATCGCGTCGCAGATCGTGGTGCAACTTGGCGCGCCGCGCGGGCCGCTGCAGGCGCCGGGACGTAGCTGGCTCACGGCACAGCAGCAATTGCCGACGGCGCCGAATCTTTACGTGTGCGAGCTGCAGTTCATGGCATGGCGGGAGTCCCGCCGTATCGAGGATGCGACGAGCGGGCGCGACTGCTTCGCCAAGATTCTGGCACGGCACCCGGACAATGCCGTGGCGCTGGCGGGACATGCGGCGCTGGCGGGGTGGCAGGTGCAGCACGAGGCCGTGCCGGGCGCGTCGCTCAGCGCGCTGCTGGTCGCGCAGACGGTGGAGGCGGCGCGGGCGGTGTCGCTGCGGCCGCAGAGCAGCTTCGTCAACGAGATGCAGGGGCTGGTGCTGGCCCGGCAGAACGCGTTCGAAGCGGCCAGTGTCGCCTACCAGAAGGCGCGCCAGCTCAATCCTGCCAACATGGATGCGATGGCCTCGTATGGGCTGCGGCTCTGGCTCGACGGGCAGTTCGAAGCAGGCTCGGCGCTGGCGGAGCAGGCGCTGAAGGCGGTGCCGTCGCCGCCGCCATGGTATTATCAGACGCGCGCGTTCAACGCGCTGCGCGAACGGCGCTATTTCGACGCGATCGACGCGGGGCAGGCCCTTGCCGCGGCCGACGACGAATATGGCGCGGTGGTTGCGCTGGCGGCGGCTCCGGAGGTGGGACGGACGGATCTGGTCGACCGCTACCGGCCGATCGTGCTCGGCAATACGCATTTCCAGTCGGTCGGGATTTTGCCGCGCCTCGGGATATTGATCCGGCCGCAGGTGCTGCTCGACCGGGTGAAGGAAGGGCTCACGCTGGCGGGTGTGCCGCCGGGAGCGGTGATCAAGCCGTTCAATCCGGACGGGACGGTGCGGTAGAGGCGCGCCGGCGGCTGGGTGGGGGAGTCGCCGCTGGCGTGCCGACTGCGACTCCCCCCACCCCGGCTTGCTAATTCGCTGCGCTCATAGGTGCGCCGCCCTCCCCTCGCGGAGAGGGAAACCGTGCTGACTGAGATTTAGGGTTCAGCCGAACAGCGCTGTGGCGATGCGGAGGAAGGCGCGGCCGCGCTGCTCGAAATCCTTGAAGACGATGCCCGGCTTTTCGAGCTGGCCGTAACTGGGGGCGCCGGGGCTGAGGATGACGGTGTCGAACTTTTCGCGACGAGCGGCGAGGGCGGCGAGGCCGGCTTCGAGGGTGCCGGCTTCGACGATTTCGATGTCGGGCGCGGCGGCGGAGGTGGCGGTGGCGAGGCGGTCGCCGGTGACGGGGAGAGTGACCAGCACGGTGACGCCGCGCGGCGCGAGGAGCGCGGCGAGCTCGGTGTAGTCCTGCTGGCGTTCGTGGCCGCCGGCGAGCAGCGCGATGCGGCGGCCGGGGTAGGCGGCGAGGGCGGCCTTGGTCGCTTCGGGCGTGGTCGAGATGGAGTCGTCGACCAGCGTGATGGCGCCCACGGTGTGTTCTTCGAGGCGATGCGGCAGCGGCTCGAAGGCATTGATGCCCTTGACGACGCCATCGAGGCCGGCGCCGACGGCGAGCGCGATCTGCGCGGCGAGGCGGGCATTGTCGAGATTATGGGCGCCCTTGAGCTTCGATTTTTTCGCGGCCGACGCGAGGCGGTCTTCGATGAAGGGCGCGAGCGGCGGCAGTATGCGGGACGGGTCGCGCAGCGCCGCGAGGACCAGCGGGTTGTCGCGGGCACCGGCGCCGAGCCCGACCGGGAAGGGTTTGTCGCGATCGATGAGGTTCAGCTTGTCGGCGAAATAGCGCTCGGTGGTGCGGTGCCAGTCGGTGTGTTCGGGCGTGAGGTTGGTGACCGCCGCGATATCGGGCGAGAAGGCCATGTCGGCGGTCTGGTAGCTCGAGAGCTCGAACACCACGATCCTGTGCCTGTCGGCGATCTCGAGCGGGGCGAGGCCGACATTGCCGGCAAGCCCGGCGTCGAGGCCGGACTGGGTCAGCATCAGGTGCGTCAGCGTCGCGGTGGTCGACTTGCCCTTGGTGCCGGTGATGGCGATGACGGTGCGGCCGTCGCGGTAGTACTCGCCCCACAGGTTGAGGTTCGACGTGACGGCGATGCCGGCTTCGCGCGCGACGAGAAAGATCGGCCGGTAGCGCGACACGCCTGGAGATTTGACGATGGTGGCGAAGCGCTGCTGCTCGATGGCGGATTGAAGATCGGTGGGCGAGATGATTTCGGCGTCGTCGATGTCGGCGTCGCCGCTGTCGACGGTGACGTAGACCTTGAGGTTTGGCGCGCGGGCCTTGAGGAAGGAGCGGGTGGAGCGGGCCTCGCGGCCGGCGCCGTAGAGCAGGACGGGAGCATCAAAGCGCATGGGGCGCGATCCTTTCGGCGATGGCCGGTGGGATGTGATGGCCCGGGCTGTCGGTCATCAGCTCGGTGAGCGCCGCGGCGAGGCGCGGCCGGCCGTACTGGCGGACGAGATCGTCGCGCAGCGCCGCGACGATGGCAGCGGAATCCCATTCCGGTCGGGCGGTGAGGGCGTAGAGGCAGGCGGCCGCTTCCTCGATTTCACCGACGCACTCCCACGGCTTCTGGCCGGCGAGGCCGGTGAGCTCGCGATAGGCGTGCTCGTTGGCGGGCTTGTCGAGCAGGTTCTGGCCGAAGATCGAGAGCAGCCGGTCCTTGTCCATCACCGGAGCGAGGATGAGGAAAGTGAAATGGCATTTCGGACATTCGCCGCACCAGAGCAGGCCATCATGGCCGGCGAGCCTGAAGTTGCGGTTGCAGCTCGAAAAGACGTGGTCGAAGCGGCTTTCTCGCGCGAACATCCTGGCAATTTTCGCTTCGGAGTAGGGGCGCAGGAGCGAGAAATAGCTGAGCGCACCACCGGTCGCTTCGGCCATGATGGCGGCGATGCGGGCCTCGAAATCGAGCGACTTCGAATATTGGTGGTTCACCTCGCGGCCATCGTGGATGGCGTTGCCCTCGGAGGCCGAGCGCTCGTTGCTGAGGATGATGCGGCTGTAGGAGAACAGCAGCGCCGTGAGCGCGGCGATCATCGAGTTGATCGCGGTCGAGGGGACGTGGCCGTTGAGGTAGCCGGGCTGCTTGCCCAGCCGAATCATTTCGGGATCGAGGGTGCGGGTGATGTAGAGCGGCGTTCTGCCAATCCTGTCGACCGAGCTCAGGATCGGGCCCTTGGGGTTTACGGCGAAGGGCGAATAGTCGAGGGCGGCGGCTTCGAGCAGTTCGACGGACACTAGCGAGTCCTTGCCACCGCCGATGGGCAGCAGCGCGCGGTTCTTGAGCAGGGGCGAGGGGTGGCCTTTGCGGGTATCGAGGGCTGCGTCGATTTCGATCTTGCCGAAATGGTTGAGGTTGTTGCGTGCGTAGAATTCGCCGAGCCCGTTGGAATAGACGTCGAGGGCGAAATCGCGGCCGGCCGCGGTCAGCGGGAAGTCCGTGACGATGCGCAGGGGAGCGGTGAGCTTGAAGTAGCTGACGCCGAGGACGACGGCGGTGAGATCGAGCAGCTTGCCGAAGGCGTCGGAGGCCGCGGCGTCCGGATCGCCGCCGGCGGGGAAGGCGAGGGTTTCGGTGAAATGGAGATCGCCCAGCGTGTAGGGAAAACGCGCGATGCCGGTCGCGGGGTCGTAGGCTGGCCGGAGGATTTCGAATATTTCTGCCAACGCGGCGTTTCCAGTTTTTGTTGGTCCGCGGATGCCGGTGCCTGTGGCTCCTGGATTCCCGCCTGCGCGGGAATGACACCGTGTTGGGTCGCTTTCTCAGTAAATCCGCAGACTCAGTCGCAGCACAATATCGGGGCTGAGGCGCTGAAAGCCAAATTCGCGCATCGAGCAGCTCCAGGCGGTACCGGCGCGCTCGATCTTGAAGAGGTTGTAGCGGGCCGGATCCTCGCCACCGTCTGCGCTCTGGGCTGCGCCGGCGGCGGCAACGCCGATCACCGGCACGTCGCCCTTGAGGCCGGGAATGGCGAAGATGGTCGATTTATGGGTGTGGCCGTGGAGGATCAGTTCGGCGCCGTGTTTGGCGATCTCGTCGCGGAACAGTTTTGCGCCGTAGAGGCCGAGGCGGAAGCTGCGGGCTTCGAGGTTGGGCGGGTGGTGGATGAGGACGACGCGGAAATAGCCGGCGTCGCCCATGAGCTTGAGGATACGACCGAGGCGCGCTGCCTGCTCCTTGTCGAAGCGGCCGATGGCGAAGGTGGGGGCGCTCGGAACGCTCGACGAGCAGGTGATGATGGCGAGGTCGCCGACGCGGCGGACGAAGGGGAACTGCGCCTCGTCGAGCGCTTCGCCGCGCATGTATTCGCCCCAGCGGGCGTTGTTGTAGCCGAACGACGGCTTCAGGTACGCGTCGTGGTTGCCGGGGGCGACGCATACGGTGTCCGGCTGGCCGACGGTCTGCAGCCAGTTCCAGGCGGTGTTGGCTTCCGGCTCGAGGCCGAGATTGACGAGATCGCCGGTGACGGCGGTGAAATCGGGGTTCTGCTCGCGCATGTGGCGCACGAGGTTGGTCAGGCCGTCGCCGGACAGCGAGGATTGCCGGTGGAAGCGCCAGTTGAGATAGCCGGTGATGCGCTTGTTGAGCAGTTCGGTCCATTTGACCGGCGGCAGCGGCGCCAGGTGAACGTCCGAAATGTGGGCGAGCAGGGTCATCGAGCGGGTAATGCCACGGCGGGCGTGGCAAGAAAATGGCCCACGGCGCGGCGGCGGCCATTTTGCGTGGGAGTATGCTAGGGCAGGGGCATGGCGGAAGACGCAAAGCTCAGTTCCTGGCAGCGGGTGCGCACCCGTATCCACCTGCTCGTCACCGCTGTGCGGAAGCGCCTGACGGTCGGGGTGCGCGCAGTGCTGCTCGATGGACGCCGGGTGCTGTTGGTCAAGCACACCTATACGCCGGGCTGGCAGTTTCCAGGGGGCGGGGTCGAGCCCGGCGAGACAGCCGAGACCGCGGCCGGACGTGAGACGCTGGAGGAGACGGGATATCTGGTCGATGGCCGGCCGGAGTTGCTGGGGCTTTACCTCAACCGCATCGCGGGCGGCGATCGCGACCATGTGGCGGTGTATGTCTGGCGCAGCTTTCGCGTGGAGCGTCAGTTCGTGCCGAACTTCGAGATCGCCGAGTGCCGGTGGTTCGAGGTGGACGATTTGCCGCCGGATGTCGGCAAGGGCACGGCACGGCGGATTGCCGAGATCTTTGCCGGCGGGGTGGTCGCGAACGAGTGGTGAGATTTTACAATCTGTTTCTTATGGGATACAGTTACTATGTTAGAGATACGCCAAAGTTCGATTTTCGAGAGATGGCTGCATGGACTGCGGGACAGCGCGGCAAGATCGCTGATTCAGCTTCGTCTAGATCGCATTGCGGCAGGAAATCTGGGCGACGCCAAGCCGGTCGGAGACGGCGTGAGCGAACTACGGATACACTTTGGGCCGGGTTACCGGCTGTGCTTCATCCGTGAAGGCGAGTTGGTGATCGTGTTGTTGTGCGGTGGCAAGAAATCCGAACAGGCGCGGGATATCGAGCGAGCCAAGTTGCTTGCCGAACAATGGAGGGCATGATGCCGCTTGAGACGACCAAGTACGATACGGCGGACTACCTGAGAACGGCCGAGGACGTTGCGGCGTATCTCGAAGCGGCGTTCGAAGACGGTGACCCGGCCCTCATTACCATTGCGCTCGGCAACGTCACCCGTTCCGAGGGGATGACCGAGATTGCGAATGCGACGGGGCTCACGCGGGCGAGCCTCTACAAGGCGCTGTCGGCTGAGGGCAATCCCGAGTTCGCCACGGTGCTGAAGGTCATCCAGGCGCTCGGGCTCAAGCTCACGGTGGCGCCGGCGTCGGCCGATTCCGAGGCAGCCTAGTCGAGGAAGTCCAGTTCGGGGCCGACGGGCACGATCTGGGTCGGGTTGATCCGGATATGGCTCCAGTAATAGTGCGTCTTGATGTGGTCGATATGGACCGTGTCGCGGACGCCGGGAGTGGCGACCAGGCCCTTCAGATAATGCGAGATGTTGGGGTAGTCGGCAATCTGCCGGATGTTGCACTTGAAGTGCCCGAAATAGACCGCGTCGAAGCGCACCAGGGTGGTGAAGAGGCGCCAGTCGGCTTCGGTGACGCGGTCGCCGGCGAGGTAGGCGTTGTCGCCGAGGATGTCCTCGATCCAGTCGAGGCTGGTGAAGAGATCGCGGACGGCGGCCTCGTAGGCTGCCTGCTTGGTCGCAAACCCGGCTTTGTAGACGCCGTTGTTGACGGTGTCGTAGACGCGGGCGTTGATCTCGTCGATCCGGGCGCGGAGCGGGGCGGGGTAGTAGTCATCGTCATTGCCGGTGAGCCCGTTGAAGGCAGAGTTCAGCATGCGGATGATCTCGGCGCTCTCGTTGTTGACGACGGTCTGGCGCTGCTTGTCCCAGAGCACCGGCACGGTGACGCGGCCGGTGAAGGCCGGATCGGCCTTCTGGTAGATGTTGTAGAGGAACTGACTGCCATAGAGGCTGTCGCCGGTCGAGCCTTCGTCGGTCTTGAACGACCAGCCGGTTTCATCGGGCATTTTCGGCGAAACGACCGAGACGCCGATGAGGGCTTCGAGGCCCTTCAGCGCGCGGAAGATCAGCGTGCGGTGGGCCCAGGGGCAGGCGTAGGACACATAGAGGTGATAGCGGCCGGTCTCGGCCGCAAAACCACCTTCGCCGGTCGGGCCGGCGCTGCCGTCCGGGGTGATCCAGTTGCGGTAGCCGGACTGGCCGCGAACGAAGGCGCCGCCGGTCTTTTTGGTGTCGTACCACTCAGCGGACCAGCGTCCTTCGACCAATTGTCCCACAATCGTCTCCTTACCGTCGCGTGCCTGCCTCAGTTAGGCGCTGCTGTGTAAATCACCAAACGCTAACGCTGAGGTCTTGAATTGAACTGCGGCATCCATGATTTCCCGTTTACGCGTTGCCCCACCGGTGCTAATGCGCATTTCAGACGTCAGGAGGCGTCCAGGATGGAGATCGTCGTTCACGTGACCCGACGACCGTAAAAGGTCGGGAAAGCTGGCTTCAGGCCGGCCTTTTTGTCCTCGCTGTCTTTCGGACCTGCTCACATGATCGCTCCCTCCGTGCTTTCGGCCGCGCCGTCGGCCCCTCCGCAATCCGGCTTGCCCACTGTTCGTTTCGCCACGCCCGACGACGATAAATTCGTCGCGGACCTGCAGGAGCTGGCGTTCGGCCCCGGCCGCTTTGCCCGCACCGCGTACCGTGTGCGCGAGCGTTTCAAGATCGATGCATCGCTGTCGCTCATCAGCGAAGTCGACGGCGTTGCCTGCGGCTCGGTGTGGATGACGCCCATTTCGATCGGCGGCATCGATGGCTGGATGCTCGGGCCGCTCGCGACCCATCCCAATTTCCGCAAACGCGGCGCCGGCAAGCTGCTGGCGAGGGAAGTGACCCGCATCGCGCTCGAGCGCGGCACGGGCCGCTTCGTGGTGCTGGTGGGCGATCGCGACTATTACTGCCCGCTCGGCTGGCAGCCGACGATGCCGGGCGCCATCCAGTGGCCCGGCCCGGTCGACCCGAGCCGCGTGCTGCTCTATGCTGAGGACAAGACCCTTGCGACCCGGATCCAAGGTCCGATCGCAGCGTTCGGGGCCAAGGCGCAATCCTGAGGTTTTGACGTGTCGGCGGCCGATGACCTGATCGAGCGCATCAGAAGTCGGCTGCTGCCCAGTCCGCAGGCGGCGGAAGTGACGGCCACGCTGACGCCTGACTGGATTCCAGATGGCGGCTTTTCCGGCCCGCCGCGCGATGCGGCGGTGCTGGTCGCCATCGTAAGGCGCGGCGAGGCGCTGTCGGTGCTCTATACCGAGCGCTCGGCGAAGCTGCGCTCGCATTCCGGGCAGATCGCCTTTCCCGGCGGCAAGATCGATCCCGGCGACAGCGGGCCGGGCGATGCGGCGCTGCGCGAGGCGGGGGAAGAGGTCGGGCTGGTGCGCGCCGACGCGCGGATGCTCGGCTATCTGCCGGCCTATTTCACCGGCTCCAATTACCTGATCACGCCGGTGGTGGCCGAGGTGGTGCCGAGCCGGCCATTTGTCGCCAATCCGGACGAGGTCGAGAGCATCTTCGAGGTGCCGCTGGCGCTGATCAGCAGCGAAGCGGGATTTTCGACGCTCCATTTCCGCCGCCGCGACGAAGACCACAGCACCTGGCAGGTGGCGCATGAGGGACTTGTCATCTGGGGGATTACCGGCAATCTCACTCGGCGCTTTTATGAGCAGGTGCTGAAGGACGAGGTTCCGGTTTGATCCACAAGGCTGCCGCCGAGCGCCTAACGGATGCTGAATGGCTGCGCCGCGAGGAGACGCAGCGCGTGTTTGCCCTGCTCGATGGAGCCGGGCAGCGCACGCGGGCCGTGGGCGGCGTTGTGCGCGACACGCTGCTGGAGCGGGTACGCGATAGCGGCGAGATCGATTTTGCGACGGAATTGACGCCGGACGAGGTGACGCGGCGGGCGCGTGCGGCCGGAGTGCCGGTCTATCCGACCGGTATCGAGCACGGCACCGTGACGCTGAAGATCGGCGATCTGGTGGCGGAGGTGACGACGCTGCGCGAGGACGTCGAGACGGACGGACGGCACGCGGTGGTGAAGTTCGGCACGGACTGGCGGCGCGACGCGGAGCGGCGGGATTTCACCCTCAACGCACTTTATGTCGGGATGGAGGGCGCGCTGTTCGACCCGCTCGGCGGGGTGGACGACTGTCTTGCCGGCGTCGTGCGGTTCATCGGCGATGCGGACCAGCGGATCGCCGAGGACCGGCTGCGGGTCTATCGCTTCTTTCGATTTTCGGCGAGCCACGGGCAGGAGCGGTTCGACAGCGGCGGGCTTGCGGCAGTGAGCCGTGCGGCGGGGACGCTCGGCGCCCTGTCGGCGGAGCGGGTCGGGCACGAGATGCGGCGGATGCTCGGCCTGCCGAAGGTGGCGAAGACGCTGGAGACCATGGCGGACGCGGCGGTGGCGCCGCTGCCGGAGTCGGTGCTGGAACAATTGGCGGGCTATGAGCGGCACGCCCGGAAACCCGGTCTGCCCGGACGGCTGGCGCTGCTCGTCGCGGGACTTGGCGGCACGGCGTTGAAGGCGCGCTGGCGGCTGTCGAACGAGGATGTGTCGCTGGCCGAAAATATCCTCCGGGCGGCGCGGCTGCTGGTCGGGCTCGCGGTCAACGAGGCGGCGTATCGCTATCCGGCGGCACTGACCGATGCGGTCGATGTGGCGGCGGCGCTGGCCGGCTGGACCGATGCGGGCAAGTCGGCGGTCGTCGAACGGCTGAAGGAAATTGACGTGCCGCGTTTTCCAATCGGTGGCGGCGACCTGCTGCAGGCCGGGCTGCGCCCGGGCCCGGCGCTGGGCGCCGAACTCGAGCGACTGGAACGGAAATGGATCGACAGCGATTTCCGGCTGGACCGCGAAACGCTGCTGGCCGACCTGCGGCGCTGATTACTGCGCCGGCTGCATGTCGTGGATGCGCTGCTTGATGTGCTCCACCATTTCGGGCCGGATCACCGTCTCCTCGTGAACCTCACGCAGGTGCTGACTGGCGCGGCGAACGATCTCGGCCTCGTTGTCGGCCTGGGTGTGCCAAGGGCAGCCCGGCACCAGACATTCATATTGCTTCATTGCAACCTCCATTTGCCCTTGGGCAACGGAGGAGGGAAACATCGGTTCCGTCAGGAGGCCTTCTTGCGCGACTTCCCGGACCGCTGAGTTTCCAACCCTTGCTCAATGAAGTCGCGCATCAGGCGCTGATACGGCACCTTCTCCTCAAGCGCCATTTGCTTGACGGAAGTCAGGAGACTTTCGGGCATGCGCATGTTCACTCGCGCATCCTTGCGCTTGAGGTAAAACCGCATCGGCTTGAAGTCGGAGAAATCATATTCGGTCAGGTCAGCCGTATCGACGAAATGCTCCATCTCCTCATCCGACTTGAAATGAGGAAAGGCCTTCCCTTTGTCGTTAGACTTAGAAGCGGCCATATTTCATCGCCTCCTTGTTGTGCATGTAGCGGGCCGTCAAAGGCCGAACCAAGTTGCGTCCGTCGCGCTGCCGAAGGGTGAAGCCGACAAATAGGCCGGCATGGCCGCCGATATCCAGGCCGACGGCAAGATAGCGGGTCTCGTCTGCGGAACTGTGACCTGCATCCCTAAGCACCTTTGTCGTGTCGCGATCAAACAGCGCCTCGATAACTCGTCGGCTCACTCCATGCTTGCCGCATTTGGGCCAGTTACCATCGTCCCAATCGAAGCCATCCCACTCCATTCTCTAGATTGGCATTGTATGTACAAATGTCAACCGAGACGAACTATGGCCAGCGCACTTCCGGCGGCATGGAGCTTAGGATGGCGTCGATATTGCCGCCAGTCTTGAGGCCGAAGGTCGTACCGCGGTCATAGAGCAGGTTGAACTCGACATAGCGGCCGCGGCGAACCAGTTGCTCGTTGCGGTCGGCGTCGGTCCAGGGCGTCGTGAAATTGCGGCGGACGAGGGCGGGATAGACATCGAGGAAGGCGCGGCCGACGTCCTGGGTGAAGGCGAAGTCGGCATCCCAGTCGCCGGAATTGTGCTGATCGTAGAAGATGCCGCCGATACCGCGCGGCTCGTTGCGGTGCTTCAGCCAGAAATACTCGTCGCACCATTGCCTGTAGCGGTCGTAGTTGCCGCCATGGGCGTCGCAGGCGGCCTTGCAGGCGGCGTGGAAGTCGAGGCTGTCGGGGTCGGCCTGGGTGCGGCGCCGGTCGAGCACCGGGGTGAGGTCGCCGCCGCCGCCGAACCACCATTTGCCGGTGACGATCATGCGGGTATTCATGTGCGCCGCCGGCACGTTCGGGTTCCACGGATGGACAATGACCGAGACGCCGGCGCTCCAGAATTCGGCGCCGGCTTCGGTGTGCGGCATCTGTCTGGCGAATTCTTCGCTGAACTGGCCGTGGACGATGGAGATGTGGACGCCGGCTTTCTCGAAGACGCGGCCATGCAGCATGCCGATTTCGCCGCCGCCGCCATCGGGGCGGGTCCACGGCTTGATCTCGAAACGGCCGGCCGGGCGGTCGGCGTGAACGCCGCCTTCGGCTTCGATGGCTTCGAGCCGGCCGGTGAGGTCGTCGCGAACCTGGCGGAACCAGGCGGCAGCAGTGGCTTTTTTAGCGTCGATATCGGCGGGCAGGGTCATGTGAGGGTCTCGAAATGGCCGGTCTGGCGCAGGGCTTCGCCCAGAACGAGGCCGGCTGCAATGGCAACGTTGAGCGAGCGGCGATCGGGCAGCATGGGGATGCGGATGCGGCGGTCGGCGTCGGCAGCGACGGCGGCCGGCACGCCGGCGCTCTCGCGTCCGAGCATCAGCACGTCGTCGGCGCGGTAGGTCGCGGCATAGGCCGACTCGCTCGCCTTGGTGGTCAGCAGCACCAGAGGACGGCCCATTTCGCGGCGCCAGGTGGTGAAATGGGCGTAGCTGTCGTGCTCGGTGAACTCGGCGATATCGAGATAGTCGAGACCGCCGCGCTTCAATTCCTTCTTCGAGAAGGGGAAGCCGGTGGGGTGGATAATGTGCAGCCGGATGCCGAGACAGGCGCCCAGCCGCAGCAGAGTGCCGGTATTCTGGGCGATATCGGGCTGATAGAGGGCGAGGTCGACGGGCATGCGGTTCTCCTTTGCCGCGACCCGGTCGCAAGCCAGTGGGTATAGTGTCGCATCCCGGTTTTCGCCCGGCCCCGCAGGCTGGACAAGCGGTGAGGAGAGTGCAAAAAGACAGCCAAATCACACACCGTTGGGGGTGGGTGAGGTCATTGTTGCGCGCGGTGCGGGGGCTCCGTAAACCAGCGCAAATCAAGGCATCAGGACGGGATTTTCCACCTTGGCGACAGAATCGAATTTGGCGCACAGCGAGACGCCCAATCAGGGCAAACGCGACTTCATCTTCGTTGCGAGCGCAGCGGTCGGCGTGGTGGCAGTGGGTGGCGTCGTCTGGCCGCTGATCAACCAGATGAACCCGGACGCTTCGGTGCTGGCGCTCAGCTCCACCGAAGTCGACCTCAGCAAGATCGAAACCGGCCAGGCCGTCACCATCAAATGGCGCGGCTCGCCGGTGTTCGTGCGCAACCGGACGCAGAAGGAAATCGACGAGGCCCGCGCCGTGCCGATGGACCAGCTCAAGGATCCCGAGCTCGACCAGGACCGCGTGATGAAGGGCCACGACAACTGGCTGATCATGATTGCGCTGTGCACCCACCTCGGCTGCATCCCGGTGGGCGAGTCGGGCGAATTCGGCGGCTGGCTCTGCCCGTGCCACGGCTCGCAGTACGATACGTCCGGCCGCATCCGCAAAGGCCCCGCACCGAAGAACCTCGTCGTGCCGCCCTACAAATTCCTGAGCGACACCAAGGTCCAGATCGGTTGAGGGGGAAACACTGAATGTCCGCGCACGATAGCAAATACGTCCCCACGCACCCTGTCGCCAAATGGGTCGAAGATCGCCTGCCGATCATGGGCTTCGCCAAGTCGACGCTCATCGACTACCCGACCCCCAAGAACCTCAACTACTGGTGGACGTTCGGCGGCATCCTCGCATTCATGCTGGGTGTCCAGATCGTCACCGGCATCGTGCTGGCGATGCACTATACGCCCAACGCGCTGCTCGCCTTCGACTCGGTCGAAATGATCAAGCGTGACGTGAACGGCGGCCGCCTGATCCAGGCGGTGCACTCGACCGGCGCGTCGATGTTCTTTTTTGCCGTCTACATCCATATCTTCCGCGGACTCTACTTCGGCTCGTACAAGGCGCCGCGCGAGATCCTGTGGATCCTCGGCGTCATCATCTACCTGCTGATGATGGCGACGGCGTTCTTCGGCTACGTGCTGCCGTGGGGCCAGATGAGCTTCTGGGCCGCGTCGGTGATCACCAACATCTTTGCGGCGATCCCGATCATCGGCGATCCGATCCTGCAGTTGCTGCGTGGCGGCTTCGCCGTCGACAATCCGACGCTCAACCGCTTCTTCTCGCTGCACTACCTGTTCCCGTTCATCATCGCTGCCGTCGTCGCGCTCCACATCTGGGCGCTGCACGTGCCGGGCAACAACAACCCGATCGGTGTCGACGTGAAGTCGGACCGCGACACCGTGCCCTTCCACCCGTTCTATACGGTGAAGGACTTCTTTGCGGTGGTGGTGTTCTGCATTCCCTTCGCCTGGCTGGCGTTCTTTGCGCCGGACATCCTGGGCCATGCCGACAACTACATCATGGCGAACCCGCTGCAGACGCCGCCGCACATCGTGCCGGAATGGTACTTCCTGCCGTTCTACGCGATCCTGCGCGCCATCGACTTCAACTTCATCCTCGACAGCAAGCTGCTCGGCGTCATCTTCTTCGCCGGCTCGATCCTGATCCTGTTCTTCGTGCCGTGGCTCGACACGTCGAAGGTGCGTTCGGGCAATTTCCGCCCGGCATTCCGCTGGTTCTACTGGCTGTTCGTGATCAACTTCCTGCTGCTGATGTGGTACGGCGCGCAGGAGCCGGCGACTGCGGTCGGTCCGTGGACCGTGGCCGATGTCAGCAAGCTGTCGGTGGTCTACTACTTCGCGTACTTCATCGTGATCCTGCCCCTGCTCGGGCGGTTCGAGAGGCCGCGGCCGCTGCCCACTTCCATCTCCGAGGCGGTGCTCAAGCCCGCTGCGGCGCACTGAGCTCAGGACCGCTAGAATGATCAAGATCACGACCATTTTCGCTGCCGCCCTGATCAGTGTCGGCCTCGCGGGTCCGGTGCTGGCGCAGAACGACGCGCCGGCGGAAGACGCGACTATCGTCAAGCAGCACTGGAGCTTTGCGGGCATCTTCGGAACCTACGACCAGAACCAGTTGCAGCGCGGTTTCCAGGTGTTCCAGCAGGTCTGCTCGGCCTGTCACTCGGCCCACCTGCTGGCGTTCCGCAATCTCTCCGAGCCCGGTGGGCCGGGGTTCACCGAAGGCCAGGTCAAGGCGCTCGCGGCGCAGTACACCATCAACGATCCCGATGCCGATGGCGGCAAGCGCCCCGGCCTCGCTTCGGACAACTGGCCGGGTCCGGACCAGAGCCCGGAGGATCTCAAGGCGTCGTTCGGCATCGTGCCGCCGGATTTCTCGGTGATCGCCAAGGCGCGCAGCACCGAGGACGCGTTCCCCAACTGGCTGTGGAACTACTTCACGACCTATGGCGAAGGCGGCCCGGACTATATCCACGCGCTGCTCAACGGTTACGAGGATCAGCCGCCGGCCGGGTTCCAGTTGCCCGACGGCAAGTATTACAACAAGATTTTCCCGGCGCACTCGATCGGCATGCCGCCGCCGCTGACCGATGGTGCGGTGCAGTATGCTCCCGGCGCAGACGGCCAGACGGTGCCGCTGACGGTCGACCAGTATTCGCGCGACGTCGCGGCCTACCTGATGTGGCTGGCCGAGCCGCATCTCGATGCCGACAAGGCCGCGGGCTTCCGGGTCTTCACGTTCCTGATCCTGTTCGCCGTGCTGATGTATCTGGCCAAGCAGCGGCTGTGGCGCCGGGTCGAGCACTGAGCCGGGCTCAGGTCACGGATTTGAAAAGGGCGCCTCAGGCGCCCTTTTTGTTGTGAAGCCGGGACGCGTGACAGAGCCCCACGGCGCCTTTATGATCGCGGCCTTAACGAGGAGGCTGCCATGTCGCCCATCCGTACTGCCGCCACCGTGCTGGGCGTCGCGATCACCGTGGCGCGCCATCCTGTCGTGCGTGCGGCGGTGCGAGCTGCGCCGCTGCTGATCACGCCGCGCATGCGGCAGGCGGCGTCCGAGGCGACGCTGGAGACCGCGTTCCGCGCCGGAGTCGTGGCGCGCAAGATCGTCCGCAGGTAGGCGGCGCGTGGAGGGGGAGCAAATAGCGAATAGAGCGGCGACCGGGCTGGCGAACGGGGGTGCGTGAGCTAAACTAGCCGCTACCCGCTCTTTGTCCCCGGTTTTCCATGCTCGATCTCGCCTCGCTCATCCGCACCATCCCGGACTATCCCAAGCCGGGCATTCTGTTTCGCGACATCACGACGCTGATCGAGGACCCGCGGGGCTTCAAGGAGAGCGTCGAGCGGCTGGCGAATGCTCACAACGACATCGGCATCACCCATGTCGCGGGGATCGAGGCGCGCGGCTTCATCTTCGGGGCCGGCGTGGCGATCCAGATGGGGGTGGGGTTCGTGCCGATTCGGAAGCGCGGCAAGCTGCCGGGCGCGACGATCGGGCAGAACTACACGCTGGAGTACGGTGTCGACACCATCGAGATCCACGCCGACGTGCTCGACGCTTCGCACAAGGTGCTGCTGATCGACGACCTGATCGCGACCGGGGGCACCGCGGTGGCCGCGGTCGGACTGCTGCGCCGCACCGGCGCCGTGGTCGAGAATGCCGGCTTCGTCATCGATCTGCACGACCTGGGTGGCGCCGAACGGCTTCGGCAAATGGGTGTGAGGATCGAGAGCCTGGTGCCGTTCGCCGGCCATTGAGCCAGGATCGGGAGTCCAGGCGGATGCGGTGCGAGGCCCAACAGGGAGTCCCTCGGAGTCGAGGATCGCGTTTGTGGAGTCGAATTCAAGAATTCGAGTCCAGGCCACAAGAATTCGAGTCCAACATTGAAGGAGGCGATTCCAACTTTGTGAAAATCGACTCCAATCGTGCCGCCGATTAGTCGCGCTCGACCAATGCGATCATGCGGACAGCCTGGACGAGATTTTTGACTCCCAGTTTGGTGAGGACCTGCTGGCGGTGGAGTTCGACGGTGCGGCGGCTGATTCCCAGATTCGCCGCGGAGTCGCCGGCGGTTTCGCCTAGAATGGCGTGCTTGGGAATCTCACGCTCACGCGTGGTCAGGCGCTCCAGTCCCTTGCGTACGGATGCCAGCTTCTCTTCCGGCACGTCGTCCAATATCCCGGGCATTTCTTATGCGCAGTCGCATCGGGCGACTGCGTCCCGTGTTGCAATGCACAGCTAAACACTAAAGTCCGAAGACTAGGCCTAAATCTCGACAGCCGCCAAGCGTTCCCTTCGCCGTATCGACAGTTTGTGAATGCTGCCCACGTTACCAGTTTTCGTCGGCTGCCCGGAGACCGCTGATCCGGCCTTATGCGGCATGTCTCGGGAAATACATATTGGCAAATCAGTAACACGATCCGCACAATAGAACATTGGGTGGTACATTGCTGAACTATGACCACATATTGTCTCGAATGACTGACTTGCTCCACGCCTCAAGTCACGAGCGGTTGGTTTGTGTGTTCGAGCAGATCGTAGAGTCAGCCGGCGGAACGGGTTTCGCCATCGCGCTGCTGCCCGTCCCGGGCGATTTGATTGTCCGGCTCCAGCGCGGCTTCAACGGCTATTGCGAGCACTATATCGAGGCGCACTACGCGCCGATCTGTCCGGTGACGCGCAAGGTGTCGCAGTCGGCACAGCCCTTCCGCTGGAACGACGTTCAACCGGATGCGGACGACGAAGCCGGCCGTTCGGTGATCCGCGCCGCGCGAGATTTTGGCATCGTCGACGGCTTCCTCGTTCCCATGCACCTGCAGGGCCGGCAGAAGGGCTGTGTGTTCGTGCGCGTGCCCGACAGGGAACTGTCCGGACATATGCAGCAATGGCTCACCATGCTGAGCATGGCGTTCCACAGCCGGCTGATGCAATTGCAACTGCAGGAGATCGAGGGAAACGTGGACGGCGAGTTGTCGTGCCGCGAGCAGGAGGTGCTGCGCTGGCTGGCCGAGGGCAAGTCGACCGAGGACACTGCCGACATCATGGGCATTTCGTCGGCCACGGTGATGTTCCACTATCGCAACGTGGCGCAGCGCTATGGCACGCTCAACCGGACGCATACGGTTGTCGAAGCGGTTCGCCGAGGGGCGCTGCCTCTCGGCTGAGCCGCCGCCGGTCCTAGCCCTTGAGCACCATGCGGATCATTTCGGCAGCGTTACGGGCGCCGAGCTTGCGCATCACCGCGGCGCGATGCACCTCGACCGTGCGTGGCGAGATGCCCAGCGCCAGCGCGCTTTCCTTGTTGGTCTCGCCGGCGATGACGTGGCGCAGCACATCCATCTCCCGCGGCGTCAGGCTCGACATGCCCTGGACGATCGGGCTGTCGTCGGCGCCCGGCCGGAGATCGGCGCGCAGTTCGTCGCCGACCGCGCGGGTCATCTCGGTCAACTGGAACGGCTTTACAAATACCGACATCGCGCCGGACCGCACCGCCCTGACAACGTCGATTGCGTCGGGATTGCTGTCGGCGAGGATGAAAACGCGAACGCCGAAGGCGATGGAGCGAAGCGTGGCGATCAGGTCGTCGTGTTGTCGGGCGGCCGCCAGATCGACGAGGATGACGTCGGGGCGATGCAGCTCGATGAGCCGGGCGAGCGCGTCGACGGTCTGCGCGGTCGACGCCATGAACCCCTGCTCGGAGAACGCCGCGGCGATGTCCTCGGACTCGCCGGTATCGGCATGCAGGATGTACACGACGCGATGGCGGTTGTGGTACGGCCGGTAGGCGAAGTTCACATCAAGTAATGACATTTTGGCGTATTCCTTCGGAATGCCTTGATGTCCAAGTAGAAGCCGTTCGCGGTGTGCGAACAACTAACGAAACAGATAGGAAAATCCAGCCGTACCTAGGATCAACTACGTAGCGGTCAACGACGCGTGCCGGGCGATTCCACGGATGGCATCGTCGACATCGCAATAGTCGATAAAACTGGATTCACGCTCCGATCAGCGAGGAGTGCAGTTCAGCACCGGCTTGTCCGGCGTGTAGAGCGTTAGAACGTCGTTGCCGTTGGCATCGAAGGTCACCAGCCCCGTGGTGATGCCGACGGTGGTCAGGTTGCCGGTGAGGAACTTGACGCCGTCGGAGCCCATCTGCGCATCGCCCGATCCAGAAGCGGTCGAGCCGAAGGTGGCCGAGGCGTAGCCATAGCTGCCGGCGAAAATGGTCAGCAGCCCTGCCTTGGTGTTGTCGATCAGCGCGATGCAGCCCCAATTGCCTTCGGCGGGACTGACCGTCACCGGCTGCTGCGAGGGCGGGGCGATGTCGTCGTCCTGCGCGAGGACAGGCGAGGCGGTGAGCAGCAGCGCGAGGGTGAGGGCGAGAATGCGCATCAGGTGAGTCCAGTCCGGGAAGCCAGCACTTTCCCCATAACGGGCAGTCTGGTCAACGCCAGCAGCAAACGCAGCTTCAGCGGCATTTTGTAATCCCGGAGCTTGGAGAAGCCGACCAATTCGGCGTGATAGACCGTTTCGCCGCGCTGATTGACCGCTTCGATGTTGTTGAACAGCAGCCCCCAGCCGGGAATCGAGTTGGATGCGCGCTTGCCCGTGACGGTCAGCGTATAGGTGACGGTATCGCCGGGGCGGACGGGCACCTTGAAGCTCATCTTGTTGACGCCGGGGGAGGGACCGGAGACGCCGGGCTCCTTGCCGAGGGCGCGCAGCCGGTCCTCCTCGGCAAACAGGGCATCGACCATGCGGCGATGCCCGATGCTCACCGTGTGCCAGCCCGAGGCGACAAGGCCGCCGAACTGGCTGTATCTGGCGGCTTCCGGGTCAACGTGGAAATATTGGGGGTCGTAGAGCTGGCCGAAGCGGACGATCTCGGCCTCGGTGAAGCTGTGGCTGCCGAGCGGGAAGGGCTCGCCGATCTCGATATCCTCATACCAGCGGGTCATTGGCCGACCTCCGGAGCGGACGGGTCGCGCAACTCGACCAGATTGGCGAGCTGCATGGTCATCACCGGCTCGCCGCGCTGGTTGCGAATGTCGAGATCGATGGTGACGATGCCGCGTTCCGGATGATGATGCGACCGGCGCAGGGCGGCGATGGTGGCGGTGCCGCCGATGCTGTCGCCCACCATCACGGGCTTTTTCCACTTGAGGTCGGAAAAGCCGAGGCCGCCCATTGAGGCGATCTTGTTGAGGAAGCTGTCGCCGAGCATGCGGAGCGTCAGCGCGGCGGTCTGCCAGCCGGAGGAGGCGAGGCCGCCGAGCAGCGAGGCTTTCGCCGCCGCTTCGTCGAGATGGAACGGGAACGGATCGAACTCGCGGGCGAAGGAGATGATCATCTCCTTGCTGACGCGGGTGGTGCCGAGGTCGATCACTTCGCCGACGGCGAGATCTTCGTAGTGCCGGCGCTGGGCAGTGACGGGGTTCATCAGGCGTTGACGTATACGTCAACCTGCGGACGCGCGGCAAGTCGGATGCGAGCTGGCGGGTCAGAGGCCGCCGATGCCCTGGGCGAAATAGAGGACGGGCAGGGCGGCGTAGAGGACGCAGAACCAGCCGATCAGCAGCGCCGGCATGCGGGAGCTGCCGACGCGCGACATGGCCCAGAGCACGGCGACGACTTCGACCACCAGATAGACCAGGGCGATGAGGCCGAGCAGCGCCTTGGGGCCGGCCAGCAGCGAGCGGAAGATGTCGCCGACGAGGAAGGTTGCGATGTGGGTGATCAGCAGCGGCACGAGAAACAGCGCGACCCCGCGTTCGCGCCTCCACAGCGCCCAGAGCAGGCCGATGACGAACGCCGCGAACGAGAGGCCGAGGATGGTGCGCGTCAGCGGATCGCCCCACTGCCGATTCTCGCCCATCAGGATGGAGAAAAAAGCCAGCGGCAGCGGCGCGAAGAAGTTGAACAGGATGGCCACGCCGCGCCTCAGGTGTTGAAGCGGAAGAGCATCACGTCGCCGTCCTTGACGACATAGTCCTTGCCTTCGTCGCGGGCCTTGCCGGCCTCCTTGGCGGGGACTTCGCCGCCCAGCGCCACATAATCGTCGTAGCCGATGGTCTGGGCGCGGATGAAGCCGCGCTCGAAATCGGTGTGGATGACGCCGGCGGCCTGCGGGGCGCGGTCGCCCTTGTGGATGGTCCAGGCGCGCGCCTCTTTCGGGCCGGCGGTGAAATAGGTCTGGAGGCCCAGCAACTGGTAGGCTTCGCGGATCAGTCGATTGAGGCCCGGCTCGTGCAGGCCGAGCGATTCGAGGTATTCGGCCTGCTCGGCGTCGGGGAGCTGGGCGAGCTGGCTCTCGATTTCGGCCGAAATGACGATGACGGCGGCGTTGTGCTGTTTGGCGTAGGCCTCGACCTGCCGACTCATGGCGTTGCCGGTGGCGGCGGAGCCTTCGTCGACATTGCAGACATAGAGCGCCGGCTTGCTGGTCAGCAATTGCAGTTCGCGGAAGGCCTTATCCTCGTCGGCGCTGCGCTCGACCAGCCGGGCCGACTTGCCGTCGCGCAGCAGCACGAGGGCGCGGTCGATCAGCTCGAGCGTGACCTTGGCATCCTTGTCGCCACCCTTGGCCTTCTTTTCGACGCCGGTGCGGCGCTTCTCGAGGCTTTCGAGGTCGGCGAGCATCAGTTCGGTCTCGACCACTTCAGCATCGGCGATCGGGTCGACCTTGTTGGCGACGTGGATGATGTTGCCGTCCTCGAAGCAGCGCAGCACGTAGGCGATGGCGTCGCATTCGCGGATATTGGCGAGAAACTGGTTGCCGAGGCCTTCGCCCTTGCTCGCGCCCTTCACCAGCCCGGCGATGTCGACGAAGCTCATGCGCGCCGGAATGATCTGCTGGCTCCTGGCGATGACCGCGAGCTTGTCGAGGCGCGCGTCGGGCACCGCGACTTCGCCGGTGTTGGGCTCGATGGTGCAGAACGGGAAATTCGCGGCCTGGGCGTTGGCGGTGCGGGTGAGGGCGTTGAACAGCGTCGACTTGCCGACATTGGGCAGGCCGACGATCCCCATCTTGAAACCCATGATGTGTCCTAGTGCTGGATGAGAATTTGATCGGGGCTATGGGCGAAGGGGTTGATCAGCGTCAAGCTGTCATCTGCAGAAATCGCTATGCGCTGGCCGTCCTGCATGTCCTCCGACAGGAAGTATGTGCAACCTAGTTCGAATGCCGAGGCGAGAAGGAGGCAATCCCACCACGCGTACGCGGTCGACGTGCGCAACACCCGGGCAAGGTCCACGCTGGTGTCTCCGATAGGCGACGACCCGAAGGGCCTTAGCTGATCGACTTCGAAGAAGGTCTGGGCCGGCGTCAGGTCGGGTCGTTTGCGCAGGAGAACGTTGGTGACCTCGTTGAGCACCTGCAAGTTGGTCTGGCCGCGGTCTGTGCTGCTAAGCAGTCTTAGCCAGTCCTTGGCCTGAACAGCCTTAGGCCCCGATCCCTGCGTGATGGTGTAGAGGAATACGTTGGCGTCGATGAAGACCCTAGCGCCGTGCATTTCGCTCCTCGGCCGTCGGCATCCGACCGTTCTCGGAGATTTGGATCTTCGGGGCAGCAAAGAAGCGCTCGAGCATTTCGAGGCGCTTTTTTCGTTCCTCTTCCGATTGGGTGCCGTTGGCGGCGACATCCCGCTGGATGAGCGCAGCAAGGTATCGAGACATGCTTACCCCCTCTTCGGCGGCCCGCACACGCGATTTCTGATGAAGCTCATCGCTCATCGCGACGGTTACATTCTTCATGTGCTCTCCACGACATCACGAACTTCGTGTTTTCTGTAGATAGGTTGGATGGGAACGGGAATCAACCGGCAGTTCAGTTGCCCTTCGGCTCGTCCGGTTTCTTGCCCATGATCTTGGCCAGCATGGCGGCCATCGGCCCGCCTTCGGGCAGCTTGGCCTGCAGTGGTTTGGGGCGGGCGGCGCGGATGTGGGATTGGCCGGCAGGGGCCTTCTTGCGCGTCGGATCGGCGGTTGCGGGGCGCTGGTCGCGGGCGGCGGCGTCGCCGTTCACCGCGATGGCGAGCCGGTTCATCAGCGTGCTGTCGTCGCCCTTGACCAGTAGCTCGGCGTTGTCGGCGAGGGCCGCGAGCAGGGGCTCCAGCCATTCGGCGCGGTCTGCTTTCGAGAAATCGCCCAGCACCCAAGGCATGACGACGTCCTTGTGGCCCGGATGGCCGATGCCCAGCCGGATGCGGCGATAGGCCGGGCCGATGCGCGGATCGATCGAGCGGATGCCGTTGTGGCCGCCGTTGCCGCCACCGACCTTGACCCGGACCTTGCCGGGCACGAGGTCGAGTTCGTCGTAGATGACGGTGATGTCGGCGGGGCTGAGCTTATAGAACTGCGCCACGGCCTCGACGCTCTCGCCTGACGAATTCATGAAAGTCTGCGGCTTCAGCACGAGCACACGCTCGCCACCGATGCTGCCCTCCGACAGCAGGCCCTTGTACTTTTCGCGGAACGCGGGAAAGCCGTGGCGCGACGCGATGGCGTCGGCGGCCATGAAGCCGATGTTGTGGCGGTTGTTGCGGTATTTGTCCCCGGGATTGCCGAGGCCGACGATCAGTTGCATCGCCTGTCTCCCGGGTGGGCAAGGAGAGGGCGGCCGGAGCCGCCCTCGCGAAGCTTACTTCTTGGCCGGTGCAGCGGCGGTGGCCGGAGCCGCACCCGCGGCAGGGGCCGCAGCCGCCGCCGGGGCAGCGCTTTCTTCCGACTTCAGGGCCGACGGCGCAGCGACGGTGGCGAGGGTGAGATCGTCCTCGTGCGTGACGACGGTCGCACCCTTGGGCAGGGCGATCGACGAGATGTGGATCGAGTCGCCGATGTCCTTGCCGGTCAGGTCGACGACCAGGGCCTCGGGGATGGCATCGGCCGGCACGCTCAACTCCACCGTGTGGTGCACGATGTTGATCACGCCGCCTTTCTTGATGCCCGGGCTGGCTTCATGGTTGATGAAGTGCACGGCCACCTGGACGGTGAGCTTGGTGTGGGCGCCGACGCGCAGGAAGTCGACGTGCAGCGCTTTGTCGCTGACGACATCGAGCTGGTAGTCGCGCGGAATGACGCGGTGCTTCTGACCTTCGAGGTCCACCGTGATGACGTGGCTCAAAAAGCCGCCGGCATAAATGGACTTCATCGCCTCGTTGTACGAGATCGAGATCGGGAGGGGGTCTTTCTTGTCGCCGTAGATAACGGCGGGAATCCAGCCTTCACGACGCAGTGCACGAGCGGCCCCCTTGCCCACCCCGCTCCGCGCCTTGGCCTTCAGCTCTTGAGCAGCCATGGAACGTGTCCTTGGGTTGGTGCAGCCATCAAACAATAGCTGCGCGCCCGTCCTCCAGGGGTGACAGGCGCTTCATGGCGGCGGGATATAGAGGAAAGGCCGGGCGCGGGCAAGGGCGCGGGGCTTGGCCCGGCGACGGGACGACGCTAGGTTCCGCGCACGGAGGATAGACCATGAGCCAGCTTGCTGCAAAACCCGCGCCGATCGATCTTGATCTCGACCGCACGGCCGTCATCGTCGTCGATATGCAGAACGGCTTTGCCAGCAAAGGCGGGATGTTCGATCTTGCCGGCCACGACGTTTCCGGCGCGCCGGCGGCGGTCGCGGCGACCGGCCGGCTGCTCGATGGCGCGCGCGTGGCGGGGGTGCCGGTGATCTACCTGCAGATGGGCTTTGCGCCCGACCTCAGCGACGCCGGCGACATCGACTCCCCCGCCTATCACAAGGAGCTGGCGCTGCTGATGATGCGGAGCCGGCCCGAGCTCGCGGGCAAGCTTCTGGTGCGCGGCACGTGGGACTGGCAGATCGTCGATGCACTGACGCCGCAGCCGGGCGATATTCTCGTCCCCAAGACCCGCTATGACGGTTTTGCCCGCACCGATCTCGACGCGCGGCTCAAGGAACTCGGCATCCGCAATCTGCTGTTCACCGGCATCGCCACCAACATCTGCGTCGAGAGCACGGCGCGGCACGCGTTCTTCAAGGAATACTGGCCGATCCTCGTTACCGACGCAGTGAACGCCGCCGGCCCCGACGGCAACCGGCAGGCAACGCTCTGGGCGTTCGAGAACGTCTTCGGCTGGGTCACTGATACCGCCGCGGTGCTCGAGACGTTCGGAACGGCGGCGCGGGCCGCGGCAGAGTAGTCGCTCGCCGACTCAGGCGCGGGGCAGTGCAGCCAGTTGCTGGGCGAGATAGGTGCGCACGGCTTCGTCGGTGGTCAGCCCCATGGCGACGGTCAGCGCTTCGGCGGCATCGGCGGGCTGGCCGGCGCGGGCAAGGAGGTGGCCGCGGGCGGCCCAATAGGGCTGGTAGCCGAGCATGCGCTTGTCGGTGGCGAGCGGGGCGACGGCGGCGAGGGCGGCCGCCGGTCCTTCGACCTCGGCGAGGGCTACGGCACGATTGAGCGCGACGACCGGCGAGTGGGTGAGGGCGACGAGGTGGTCGTAGAGCTGCACCACCACGGGCCAGTTGGCGACGCCGGCGAGACGGCGGGCGGTGTGGGCCGACTGGATGGCGGCTTCGAGCTGGTAGCGGCCGGAGGGGCCGTCGCGGCTGGCGTCGCGCAGCAATTGCTCGGCGACGACGATCTGCGAGTCGTCCCAGAGGCTTGTGTCCTGCTCCTCGAGCGGCACGTAAGCGCCGTCGGGCGTGCGCCGGGCGGGGCGGCGGGCCTCGGCGTAGAGCATCAGTGCCAGCATGCCCTTGGCCTCGGGCGCCTCGGGGAGAAGTGACACCACCAGCCGCGCGAGCCAGATGGCCTCGTCGGCGATTTCGGGGATGCCGGTTTCGCCGACTTCGTTCCAGCCTTTCGAATAGGCCGCGTAGATGGCGTCGAGCACGGCATCGAGGCGCCCGGCCAACTCCTCGGTCTCGGGTACGCGAAAGGGAATACCGGCATCGTGGATGCGGGCCTTGGCGCGCACGAGGCGCTGGCCCATCGTTGCCGGGGGAATGAGGAAGGCGGCGGCGATGTCCTCGGCCGTCATGCCGAGGATGGTCTGGAGGATGAGTGGCGCGCGCAGTCCGCGCTCGATGGCGGGGTGGGCGCAGGCGAACATCAGAGCGAGGCGGCGATCGGGGATGGCCTCGCCCTCTTCAGCAGCCGCTTCGATCTCGTCGGCGATGAGTTTCACGTGCGCCTCCCCGGCCGTCCGCGTCTGCCGGCGGCGAATGGAATCGGTCTGCCGGCGGCGGGCGACGGTGAGCAGCCAGGCATCGGGGTTGTCCGGCACGCCGTCGGCCGGCCACATGCGCAGCGCCGCCGCGAAAGCCTCGGACAGGGCGTCCTCGGCTCCGGCGACGTCGCGGGTGCGCGCGGCAAGGAAGGCGACGAGGCGGCCATAGCTGTCGCGCGCCACTCGCGCGGCAACCTGACTCGCCTCGCCGGCGGCCGTCACTTCCACTTGGCCTCGGCGTCGACGATCGGGCGGATTTCGACCGAACCGTATTTGCTCGAGGGGCAGCGCTTGGCCCAGACGATGGCTTCGTCGAGATCGGGGACGTCGATGAAGAAATAGCCGGCGAACTGCTCTTTCGCGTCGGCATAGGGGCCATCGAGGATTTCGGCCTTGCCGCCATCCTGGCGGACGGTGGTTGCGGCAGAACTTGGCTGCAGCCGCTCGCCACTGACCATGCCGCTGCCGGCTTTGCTGAGGGCCTCGTTGAAGGCGGCGTAGTCGGCCCACAATTCCTTCTGCGGGGCAGCGGCGAGAGCGGCTTCGTCGTGGTGGATGAGCATCATGTAGCGCATGGATATTCTCCTGTTGGTGGCCGGAGCTTCAGCCCCGACACACCAATGACGGCCCGGCCGGGGGCATTTCGACTCGGCCGGAAAGAAAGTTCAAGCGACGATGTCGGCCAGCGGGCGGACGTCCATCGTGCCGTATTTCGCGGCCGGGCAGCGCGCCGCCCAGGATACGGCCTCCTCGAGCGTCGGCACGTCGATGAGGTAGTAGCCGGCGAGCTGTTCCTTGGCGTCGACATAGGGTCCGTCGAGCACCACCGATTTGCCGTCGCGCACCCGCACGCGGGCGCCGTGTTTGGTGGTCTTGAGCCGAGCGCCGCCGGCCCAGACGCCGGCCTTGCGCATGGCCTCCGTATAGGCCTCGAACTCCGGGCTGATCTTCGGCGCGCCCGGAGGCGGCTCGCGGTTGAGGTTGGCTTCGTCGCCGTTGATCAAGAGCATGAACTGCATTTCGCATTCTCCGCGTGATGCCGGAACGGGGTGTCCGGTACGACAATGACGGAGGCTCGTGACGAAGTTCTACAAATCGTACGCGGTATTTTTCAGCCGGCGTCGGTGACCTGCCGAATTTCGATGTGGCCCCAGATGGCACCGGGGCATTTGGCGGCCCAACGCTGTGCAGCCTGCATGTTTTCAGCCCGGATCATGTAGTAGCCGCCGAGCTGTTCCCTGGTTTCGGCGAAGGGGCCGTTGTGGACCTGCATTTCGCCCGTCTGGTCGAGATTGACCGTGGTGGCGCTGCCGGTCGCGCCGAGCGCGCCGTGGCCGACATGGGCGCCGGCTTTTTCCAGCGCGGCGGCATAGGCGTGCATCTTGTCCATCCAGCCGGCCATCACGTCCTTGGGCAGGGCGGCGCCGGCTTTCTCGTCGGCATAGAGCAGGAGCATGTAGGTGTTCATGGCGATGTCCTTTCGCTGGGCAGTGTAGCCCCTCAGGACAATGTCGCGCGAGATGAGCGGATTTCGACAGGGACGGTGCAATTGTCAGCCGTGGTTTCCCTCCCCCGCGTGGGGAGGGTAGCAAAGCTAGAGCCGAAGGCTCGTAGCGGCGCTGGGTGGGGGGAGTTGCAGCAGACGCGCCTGCGGAGAGTCCCCCCACCCCGGCTTGCTAATTCGCTGCGCTCATAAGCGCGCCGCCCTCCCCTCGCGGGGGAGGGAGATCGGTGGTGACTAAAGCCTACTCCAGCAGGCTCGACACGCTCTGTTCTGCCGCGGTGCGGGCGATGGCTTCGCCCATCAGCGAGCCGATCGAGAGGCGGCGGATGTTCCTGGCGGCCTTGGCCTGGTCGGTTTCGACGATCGAGTCGGTGATGACCAGTTCCTTGAGCTTGCTGGCGGCGACGCGTTCGGCGGCGTTGCCCGAGAGCACGCCGTGGGTGACATAGGCCGAAACCGAAGTGGCGCCGGCCTTGAGCAGGGCCTCGGCAGCGTTGATCAGCGTGCCGCCGGAGTCGGCGATGTCGTCGACCAGCACGCAATCGTGGCCGGACACATCGCCGATGATGTTCATCACTTCGGATACGCCGGCCTTGGGGCGGCGCTTGTCGACGATGGCGAGGTCGGCGCCGATGCGCTGTGCGATGGCGCGGGCACGGGCCACGCCGCCGACGTCGGGCGACACGATCATCAGGCTGCCGTTCTTGTGGGTCTTCTGCAGGTCGCGGGTCATCACCGGCGCGGCGAAGAGATTGTCGGTCGGGATATCGAAGAAGCCCTGGATCTGCGCGGCGTGCAGGTCGAGCGTGATGACGCGGTTGATGCCGGCGGTGGTGATGAGGTTGGCGACGAGCTTGGCCGAGATCGGCGTGCGCGACGCCGATTTGCGGTCCTGCCGGGCATAGCCGAAATAGGGGATCACCGCGGTGATGCGGCGCGCCGACGAGCGGTGCAGCGCATCGGCGATGATCAGCAGCTCCATCAGATTGTCGTTGGCGGGGAACGAGGTCGACTGGAGGATGAAGACATCCTCGCCGCGGACGTTCTCATGGATTTCGACGAAGACTTCCTTGTCCGCGAAGCGCTTGACCGTGCAGTCGGTCAGGGGGAGCTCGAGGTAATCGGCGACGGACTGGGCCAGAGCGGGGTTGGAGTTGCCGGTGACCAGTTTCATGGTGCGCGCCCCGCCTGAAGGAATGCGCGCTGTTTATCGTCGGGTGCCGATGAGCGCAATGCGACAAATGACGGAAAGATGAATGGTTTACGCGAGGCCGATGATGGCGATCTGCCGGCCGGTGGTGATGTGGTGGTGCGTGGCGTAGCGGTGGGAATAGAACCGCATCGGATCGGCATAGGTGCAAAGGCCCAGATCGCTCACCAGCCCGACGCCGGCTTCGAACAATTGTTCCTGCAGCAGGCCGGGAATGTCGAAGTGCTCGCGAGTCTTGCCGGCCGGGACGGTGATGTGCCGTCGCGCGGCCGGGTCGAGGGCGACGATCTCGGCCGCGGTGTCGGGGCCGATCTCGTAGTTCGGGCCCGAGATGGTCGGGCCGATGGCGGCGCGGATGTTTTGCGGTTTGGCGCCGAGTTTGGTCATGGCGTCAACGGTGGCGGCGAGGATGCGGCCGGCGGCGCCTTTCCAGCCGGCATGCGCGGCGCCGACGATTCCGGCATCCGGGTCGGCGAGCAACACGGGCGAGCAGTCGGCGGTGAGGATACCGAGCAGCAGGTCCGGGCGGTTGGTGACCATGGCGTCGGCTTCGACCGCGACACCCGGCGCCGGGCGCTCGGTGAGCGTCACCACGCGGGTCGAGTGGATCTGGCGGAAGACGACGAGGTCGCGGATGCCGTGCTGGCCCAGCGCATAGGCAGCGCTGGAGCGGTTGGAAACGACGAGGTCGGGATTGTCGCCGACCGACACCGACATGTTGTTGCCGGCGAGCTCGCCCATCGAGCGCCCGCCCTCGCGGCCGAAGAAGCCGTGGTGGAGACGCTCGTCGGTGAGCACCTTGCTGGTGGTGTAGGGCGCGCTCATGCGAAGCCCACCGGCTTGAGGCCGGGGCTATGCGCGCACAGCACCTTGAACAGCGTACCCATCTGCGCCGGTGCGGTGAGGCGCTCGACGGCACGGGCGATGTTGGCGGCCTCGTTGGGGTTGGCGCCGGCCAATGCCTTGGCGCGCTCGCCGATGCCGAGGCGGAGCAGGAAGTCGCCCTGACTGGCGAGCGGGGTGGTGGCGAGACCGGTGGCTTTCGCCGCCGCGGCGAGAACGCCGAAATTGACGTGGGACGAGATGTCGGCGTCGCCGGGGGCTTCGAGCGGCTCGGTGAAGGCGTGGGCCTTCACCGCCTGCAGTGTCTCGCCGGTCTGGGTGTGGCTGTAGCCATAGTCGATGGCGAGGATGGCGCCACCCTGCACGGCAACCTTGCGGGAAAGACGCTGCATGGCATCGACGGCGGCAGTTCCCAGTTCCAGCACTTCGCCGGGGAAGGCGCCCTGGACTTCGCGGGGCGCGGCGGATTCGGCGATAGGCGTGGGCGACAGGCCGAAGACGCGTTCGTCGTCGCGAAGGCCCACCAGACGCTCGTGCCAACCATCATCCGTTTTAATGTATTGGCGGATTGGAAGCGCATCGAAGAACTCATTTGCGACCACGAAAATGGGGTCTTCGCTGACCGCGTCGAGGTCGTGGGCCCAATAGGGCGAGTATTTGCCGAGGCGGCGCTCCTGCTCACCCTTGAGCAGAGCGTTCTGCTCGAAGAGCTGGAGATGCAAGGCGTTTTCGAAGCCGTCGGCGCGGCTCGCGGCGCGCAGCGCGTCGGCCATCAGCGTGCCACGACCCGGCCCGAGCTCGAGCAGCGTGAAGCTCCTCGGCTCCCCCATCTGCTGCCAGAGGTTGACGACGAAAAATCCGATCAGCTCGCCGAACATCTGGCTGATCTCGGGGGCGGTGATGAAATCGCCCGCGGCGCCGATGGGACGGCCGGCGGTGTAGTAGCCATGGCGCGGATGGCTGAGGGCGAGCGCCATGTAGGTCGCGAGCGACATCGGGCCGGTGGCGCGGATCTGGGCGTCGATCTGCTGGGCGAGGGTGAGATCAGCCACGGGGACGCACCAGTGCAACGATCATCAGCGCAAGGCCGGCGATGAGGATGGGGACGCTCAGCACCTGGCCCATGGTGAGCCAGCCGGTGCCGAGCAGATAGCCGAGCTGCACGTCGGGCAGCCGGATGAACTCGACGAGGATGCGGCTCAGCGCGTAGCCGACACCGAAGATGCCGGCGATGAGGCCGGGGCGCTTCAGCCAGCCGAGCCAGCGCGCGCCGACGAAGATGATGACGAACAGCAGCAGGCCTTCGAGCCCGGCCTCGTAAAGCTGGCTCGGATGGCGCGGAAGCTGCTCGGGATCGGTGGGGAAGACGACGGCCCAGGGCAGGTCGGTCGGGGCGCCGTAGAGTTCGCCATTGATGAAGTTGGCGATGCGCACGAGAAAGATGCCGATGGTGCCGATGCAGCCGAGCAGATCGAAGCTCGACAGGATGCTGCCGCCCTTGCTGCGGGTGAACAGCGCCATGGCGATGAGGATGCCAGCGAGGCCACCGTGGAACGCCATGCCGCCATCCCACAGCGCGATGATGTCGCCCGGATGCGCCATGTAATACGGGAAATTGTAGAACAGCACGTAGCCGATGCGGCCGCCGAGCACGATGCCGACGACCGACCAGAACGCGAAATCCCAGATGGCGGGCGCGGGGAAGGGCGGCTTGTCGTGAGCCCAGAGGGTTTCGCGCTTCAGCAGCGTCGTCGCGTACCAGGCGCCGAGGAAGACGCCAGCGAGATAGCCGAGCGCGTACCAGCGCACCGCGAACGGGCCGAACTCGAAGGCGATCGGGCTGATATTGGGGAACGGCACTGGGGCACCTTGCGCGGGTTCCGGGTCCTTTTAGGCCCACCGCCGCTCTGGTCAAGCCGGGCGCGGCGTCCTAAATAGGGCCCAAGCAAGTGACGGAGGCGAAAATGGCCCAGGCCAGCAGCAGGCTGTTCGACAATGTCGGCCGGATGATGAATGACGCAGCGGGCGTCGCCGACGGCATGCGCCGCGAAATCGAAAGCATGGTGCGGGCGCAGGCCGAGCGGTTCGTGATGGACATGAACCTGGTCAAGCGCGAGGACTATGATGCGCTGCGCGAACTGGTGCAGAACCAGAGCGCCGAGTTGCGGGCGCTGAAGGCGGAAGTGGCGGCGCTGAAGCCGGCCGCCGGAGACACCCCGCCCAAGCCGTGAAGATCGCGGTCATCTCCGACATTCACAGCAACCGTCTCGCACTCGAGGCGGTGCTGGACGATATCGTGCGCCATGGCGTCGACGGCACCTTCAATCTGGGCGACCTGGTCAGCGGGCCGATGGAGCCCAACTGGGTCGCCGATATCCTCATCGACCTCGACGTGCCGACGGTGCGTGGCAACCACGACCGGGTGCTGATCGACAATCCGCCAGAGCAGCTCGGACCGATCGATCGCTTCGCGCAGCTCCAGATGGAGAGCCGGCATCGCGCGTGGATGAATGCGCTGCCCGAGACGCTGGCGATCCTCGACGACATGTTCCTCTGCCACGGTACGCCGACATCGGACGAAGAACGCTGGCTCGACGGCGAATGGAACGGCCGCAGCTCGACGTCGCCGGACGAGGCGAGCGTCGCGGCCAAGGCCGAGGGCTTCGACTATCCGGTGCTGCTGTGCGGCCACACGCATATCCCGCGCGCCGTGCGGCTGAGGGATGGGCGGCTGATCGTCAATCCGGGCAGCGTCGGGGTGCAGTTCAATATCGGCTCGCCCGATGCGCGCTATGCGATCATCGAGCGCCGCGACGGCAGGTTCTATCCCTCGTTCCACGCGGTGCCCTACGACCATTTCGCCGCGGCGCGGCAGGCGGCGGCGAACGGCTTTCCGCAATGGCGCGATGTGCTGACGACCGGCTGGGCCGGAACCGACGGCCTGTTCTAGTCCGCGCACCGGCCGCTAATCACCTGACCCATTGTGACGCATTATGACGGGAAAAGCGGGGCTCTCCGCCGGCCCGCTTAAGGACTTGTTAACAATGCGGGTTCGATCATCCACAGAAGAAAGCCGCGAACACGCGCTCGGGGGATTCCCCTGAATCAGCGCACTGCCTAGGTTGATCCCAAGGCACGATTCGTAGGCGGTCCGCGTGCGGTAAGTTCCTTTGCGTAAAGCGTCTTTTGGCCTTCGGGCCTTCCTTCTCACGCTTACCAGGCGGGAATTTTACTTATGGCCCATCTTCTCGAATTCGAGCCCGATCGCACCGTTCATCCGGTCGACATCATCGAGCATATCGCTGCCATCAACGACTGGAATTTCGAGCGCCAGGATACCGACGAGATTTCGATCTCGGTGCGTGGGTCGTGGAGCGACTATCACGTGTCGTTCAACTGGATGGAGGACCTCGAATCCCTCCACATCGCGTCGGCGTTCGACCTCAAGGTGCCGGAGGCGCGCCGCGCCGAAGTGAAGGCGCTGATCTCGCTGGTCAACGAGCAGTTGTGGATCGGCCATTTCGACATCTGGAACCATGAGGGCGTGATCCTGTTCCGCAACTCGCACCTGCTCACCGGCGGCGCCGACGTGACGCCGCAGCAGTGCGAAGCGCTGCTGCGCTCGGCGACGGAAAGCTGCGATCTCTACTACCAGGCGTTCCAGTTCGTGGTGTGGGCCGGCAAATCGGCGGCGACCGCACTCGAGGGCGTGCTGTTCGAGACCGTCGGCGAAGCATGATGCTGCTCAAAGCTGATGCGCGCTCGAGCCGCCAAACCGGCGTTCACTTTGGCTGAGCGCGGTCTGGCGGATATCGGCCCCGTCGTTCTCGTCGGGGCCGGCAAGATGGGCCTCGCGCTGGCGCGGGGCTGGATCACGGGCGGGCTGGCGGCGGACCGGCTGGTGCTGGTCGAGCCGTTCGCCGGCGATGCCGCGAAGGCCTTCGCCGAAGAGCACAAGGTCCGGCTGCTGAAGAGCATCGACCACCTGCTGGTGCATGTGCTGGTGCTGGCGGTAAAGCCGCAGGCGATGGCCGAAGTGCTGCCGCAGGCGCTGCCGTCGGTCGGCAGGCAGACGCTGGTGTTGTCGATCGCGGCAGGGATTTCGCTCAAGACCTTGTCGGCGGGCCTCGGGACGGAGCGGGTGATCCGCACGATGCCGAACACGCCGGCGCAGGTGGGCAAGGGCGTCACCGGCGCGGTCGGGCTCAACGTCACCGATGCCGATCGGGCCGTGGCCGATGCGCTGCTCGGCGCGGCCGGGCAGGTGGTATGGTTCGAGGACGAGAAGAAGCTCGATGCGGTGACGGCCCTGTCGGGCTCGGGGCCGGCCTATGTGTTCTACCTCGTGGAAGCGATGGCGGTGGCCGGCATGCGGCAGGGGCTCGATCCCGGACAGGCGATGCAACTGGCGCGGCAAACGGTGATCGGCGCGGCGGCACTGATGGAGGCCGACACGCAATCGGTGTCGATCTTGCGTGAGAATGTCACGTCGCCCAAGGGCACGACGGCGGCGGCGCTGGCGGTGCTGATGGGCGCCGACGGGCTCGAGATGCTGATGGATCGGACCGTACTGGCGGCGCGGTTGCGCTCGGAGGAGTTGGGTCGTGGCTGAGATCGACTACGCGCAGTTCGAGGCGGTCGACATCCGCACCGGCACCATCGTCGAAGTGCGGCCGTTTCCGGAGGCGCGGAAGCCGGCGCATATCCTCATCATCGATTTCGGGCCGGAGATCGGGATCAAGAAATCCTCGGCGCAGATCACGGTGCATTATCCGGCTGAAAGTCTCGTCGGGCGGCAGGTGCTGGCGGTGGTCAATTTTCCGCCGCGGCAGATCGGGCCGGTGCGCTCGGAAGTGCTGACGCTGGGGTTCGAGGACGAAAGTGGCGCGATCGTGCTGGCGGCGACCGAGCGCCGGGTGCCGAACGGCAAGAAATTGATGTAGTCGCCAGGGTTGGATTGACGTTCTGGTCGTAGGCGGATCGGACGTTGAGCCTACAAATCTTCCGTCAGCTTCAGGCGGTCGAGCAGCGAGCGGTCGCTGGGCTCGACCATGCCGACGAAGAATTTGAGCACCGTGCGCTTGCCGTCGGGGGGCAGGGCGGCGATGGCGGCTTCGATGCGGCTGGTCTGGGTGGCGGACAGCACCTCGAAGAAGCGGCGGCCCTTTTCGGTCGCGTGCAGCATGCGCTGGCGGCGGTCGGTGTCGCCGGTCTTCTGCTCGATGTAACCGTTGTCGATCAACTGACGGAGCACGCGGGCGAGGCTCTGCTTGGTGATCTTGAGGATGCCGAGGAGGTCGGCCACCGGCATGCCGGGCTTGAGGTTGACGAAATACAGCACCCGATGGTGGGCGCGGCCGAACCCCTGGCGTTCGAGCAGGGTGTCGGCATCGCCGACGAAATCCCGATAGGCGAAGTAAAACAAGCCCATGACGTCGAGCGGCATGGAACGGGAGAACTCCGGCCCGAAATTTATGTCAGTAGTGTTGACATTTATTTTGGGCGGTGCCATTCTCTCTCCATACCGAGTGCCTGCAAAACTTATCCCAAAGCCTTTCTGGTTTGCCAAGGCCGGCGCTGCGGGAGCAGGATTATGGGCAGGGATAAAGCCGGCCTGGCGAGGGCCGAGAGGGAAACTGGAGGCAAAGATGGCTCTTCCGATGGACCAGCGCGATGGCTGGATCTGGTTCGATGGCGAATTCAAACCGTGGAAAGACGCGAAGATTCACGTGCTGACGCACGGGCTGCACTATGCGAGCACGGTGTTCGAGGGGCAGCGCGCCTATGGCGGCGAAGTGTTCAAGCTGCATCAGCATTCGGAGCGCCTGATCGCTTCGGGCAAGATGCTGGATTTCACCGTGCCTTATACGGCCGACCAGATCGACGAGGCCTGCCGGCAGGTACTCGAAAAGAACAATCTCACCGATGCCTATATGCGCCCCGTCGCGTGGCGCGGCTCGGAGGAGCTGAGCGTTCCCGGCCGCAACAACAAGGTGCATGTGGCAATCGCCGCCTGGGTGTGGCCGAGCTATTTCTCGGTCGAGGAAAAGCTCAAGGGCATCCGGCTCGAGTGGAGCAAGTGGAAGCGCCCGTCGCCCGAGACCATTCCCTCGGCCGCCAAGGCCGCGGGCCTCTACATGATCTGCACGCTGTCGAAGGACGCGGCGATGGCGAACGGCTACGCCGACGCGCTGATGCTCGATTATCGCGGCTACGTCGCCGAGGCGACCGGCGCCAATGTGTTCTTCGTCAAGGGCGACGAGATCCATACGCCGACGCCGGACTGCTTCCTCAACGGCATCACGCGGCAGACGGTGATCGAACTGGCCAAGCAGAACGGCTACAAGGTCATCGAGCGACACATGAAGCCGGAAGAGCTGGCCAATTTCGATGAGTGCTTCCTGACGGGCACCGCCGCCGAGCTGACGCCGGTGTCGCTGGTGGGCGAATACAGCTTCAAGCCGGGCAAGGCCTGCGAGACGCTGATCAACGCCTATTCCGCAGCAGTGCAGCCGAAGAAGGCCGCAGCCGAGTAGGGCGGCGTCCAGTGCGGTGAATTTTAGGGCTCGCGGCAAGCGGGCCCTTTTGTTTAGCTCCAGCGCGCCTTGGCGTTGTCGTCGGCCGTGTTGTGCTCGACCCAGCGGTCGCCGTCGGGGGTAGCTTCTTTTTTCCAGAAGGGGGCGTCGGTCTTCAAATAGTCCATCAGGAATTCGGCGCCTTCGAAGGCGGCGCGGCGATGCGGGGCGAGGGTCATCACCTGGACGATGGGCTCGGCGGGCTGCAGCGCGCCGTAGCGATGGATGACGGTGGCGCGCAGCAGCGCGAAGCGGGCGACGGCTTCGGCGACGATGGCCCCGATCTGGTTCTCGGCCAGCTCGGGGTAGCATTCGAGGGTAAGGGTGGCGATCGGGTCGCGCGGGTCGGAACGGACGAGGCCGGTGAAGGTCACCGCCGCGCCGGCGCCCTTGGCGTCACCGAGAAAGAAATTGGCCTCGGCGCCGGGATCGAACGGTTCGGTCTGAATCCGGACCGCCATTCTAGCCGCCGGTCATCGGGGGGAAGAGCGCAATGACGCGGGCGCCGGCGATGGGCGCATCGTGGGCGACGATCCTGGCATCGATGGCGGCCTTGATGATCTCGGGGCGCTGCATGGCGAGGTCGGCGGCTTCGTCGCGGGCGCGCAGCCAGCCGATGAGGTCGGCGATGGTGGCGACGGTCGCGGGCGGCGACACCTCTTCTTCGCCGCGGTTCAGGCGCTCGCGCAGCCAGGCAAAATAGAGGATTTTCATTCGGTCCTGGCGCTGAAATAGGGCCAGACCGACAGCAGATACTGCCAGCCGGTCCAGACGGTGAGGACGCCGGCGAGCCAGAGCAGGAGCGACGAGATCAGCCCGAAGCTCGGCAGCAGGCCGTCGACGATAACGAAGAACAGCGCGACAAGCTGTACCGTGGTTTTCCATTTCGCGAGGAAGGTCACCGGCACCGAAATTTCGCGCTTGCCCATGAATTCGCGCAGGCCCGAAATGAAGATTTCACGGAAGAGGATCGCGATGGCCGGGACCAGGTCGAGGCCGGAGAAGTCGCGCGTCCAGGCGAAGGTGACGATCAGTGCCCCGACGAGCAGCTTGTCGGCGATGGGATCGAGCATCTTGCCGAGGTCGGACTGCATGTTCATGCGGCGCGCGAGGAAGCCGTCGAGCCAGTCGGTGATGGTGGCGATGACATAGATCAGCAGCGCCAGCCAGCGCAGGACGTCGGGCCCGAGGCCGATGAGGATGCACAGCACCGGCACCGCGACGATGCGGCCGACGGTGAGCTGGTTGGGCAGTTGACGAAGCGGCGCAGGGACATCCATCGGGCAAAGATAGGCGATGGGGCGGGCGGCGGCTAGGGGAGGCCGCGATGCTTGCCATTCTTACGAGACCAGCAGTCGACGCACCCTCTCCCCTCAGGGGAGAGGGCAGGGTGAGGGGTGAGGCCTCTCGGCATCCACTCTCTCGGCCGCAACGCCCATGCGGCACCCGAGTAGCTCCGAAGCGCTGAACCCCTCATCCGGCCTTCGGCCACCTTCTCCCCTCAGGGGAGAAGGTTAAAGTGCCCGCAGTCGACGCCGGTCAGGCCACCTTTTCGGCTTTGGCGCGGCGGGTGGCGACGGCTTCGGCCAGCTTTTCGAGGACCGTGACGGTGGTGTCCCAGCCGATGCAGCTATCGGTGATCGACTGGCCGTAGGTGAGGGGCTTGCCGGGGACGAGGTTCTGGCGGCCGGCGACGAGGTTGCTCTCGATCATGACGCCGACGATGCGGCGGTCGCCGGCGGCCACCTGCGCGCCGACATCGGCGAGGACGAGCGGCTGGTTCTCGGCGTTCTTGGACGAATTGGCGTGGCTGGCATCGATCATGATGGCCGCGGCGACGCCGGATTTGACGGCTTCGGCCGAGGCCGCTTCGACGCTCTGCGCGTCGTAGTTGGTGGCTTTGCCGCCGCGCAGGATGATGTGGCAGTCGTCGTTGCCGGTGGTCGAGGCGATGGCGGAGCGGCCGTCCTTGGTGACAGCCAGGAAGTGGTGGGGCTGGCTGGCCGATTTCACGGCGTCGAGCGCGATCTGCACATTGCCGTCGGTGCCGTTCTTGAAGCCGACGGGGCAGCTCAGGCCCGAGGCCAACTCGCGATGCACCTGGCTCTCGGTGGTGCGCGCACCGATGGCGCCCCACGAGACGAGGTCGGCGAAATATTGCGGCGTGGTCATATCGAGGAACTCGCAGCCGGCGGGTAGGCCGAGGTCGCCGATGTCGCGCAACAGGCTGCGGGCGAGGCGGAGGCCGTTGTCGATCTTGAAGCTGCCGTCAAGCTCGGGGTCGTTGATGAGGCCCTTCCAGCCGACCGTGGTGCGCGGCTTTTCGAAATAGACGCGCATGACGATCTCGAGCCGGTCGCTCAGGCGCTCGCGGACGGCGACGAGGCGGCGCGCATAGTCGAGCGCGGCGAGCGGATCGTGGATGGAGCAGGGGCCGACGACGACGGCGAGGCGGTCGTCGCTGCCATGCAGGATGTTGTGGAGCGCGTGCCGGGTGGCGAGCACCGTGGAGGTGGCTTTGTCGGTGCGCGGGAACTCGTGCATGAGCTCGGCGGGCGTTCGGAGCTCGGTGATGTCCTTGATGCGCAGGTCGTCGGTGGATTTGAGCATTTGGTCGGTCCTTGCTGGGTTCGGACCGGCGACAAAAAAGCCGCCAGTCGCTGGCGGCTCTTCGGGAATTCCGTGGGTTCGATATTGTTAGATCGAACGCACCCCTCCGGCTGCCAGCGGGCATCGGCTGCTAAAATACCAATACGTAAAGCTGGCGCGGACGAGGTTCATGGCGGAATGGTTATCCCGCTCCGGGCGCGCTGTCCACTGGGCACGACGAAAGTATCAGTCGGCCGGTGCGAAGCCGCTGCCGGCGGCATCCTCGATCGCCTTGAACATTTTGACCGCGGCCTCGATTTCCGGCCGCGACAGGCCGCCGAAGACTTCGAGCCGCAACGCGACCAGCGTATCGTTCACTTCGTCGACGACGACTTTTCCACGTGCCGTGAGGTTCACCGCATTGGCCCGCCGGTCGGATGGATCGGGCACGCGGGTGATGAGCCCGAGCGATTGCAGTTCATCGAGCAGCCGGACGAGCGAGGCGCCTTCGATGCCGATCGCATCGGCGAGCGCGTTCTGGCGAACATCCTGCCCCAGCCGGTCGATCCAGATCAGTGGGGCTGAGGCAGCTTCGGACACACCGTGACGGACGGCCGCGGCGCGGGCCATCTTGCGCCATAGCCGGCCGGCAAGCAGCAGATCGCGGGTGAGGTCGCGCAGCAGATATGCATCCTCGTCAGTTGCCAATAGTTAGCATCCTAATTATATTTCGACACGGCTTAGGCAGCAATTCGGCTGCTCCGACGGACCCCCCCCTTATGCCTACCGAGATGAAAAACCACAAATGGATGGTGCTGAGCAACACGACGCTCGGCATGCTGGCGGCGACCATCAATGCATCCATCGTTCTTATCAGCCTGCCCGCGATCTTCCGCGGTATTGGCCTGCATCCGCTCGATCCGAGCAATACCAACATCCTGTTGTGGACCATCATGGGCTACATGGTGGTCACATCTGTTCTGGTGGTTACTTTTGGCCGGCTGGGCGACATGTTCGGGCGCGCGAGGATCTACAACCTCGGCTTCCTGATCTTTACCCTCGCCTCGGTGGCGCTGAGTTTCATGCCCACCGGCGACGGAGCGGGCTGGTACCTGGTCGGCATGCGCGTGGTGCAGGGCATCGGCGGCGCCATGCTGACGGCGACCTCCACGGCGATCCTGATCGACGTGTTTCCGCCCAAGCAGCGCGGCATTGCGCTGGGCATCAACATCATGGCGGCGATCGCCGGGCAGTTCATCGGCCTCGTGCTGGGCGGCCTGCTGGCCGATATCGACTGGCGACTGGTGTTCTACGTCAACATTCCAGTCGGCGTCATCGGCACCATCTGGGCCTATCTCAGCCTCAAGGACGTGGCTGTCGACCGCCGGCACGGCAAGCTCGACTGGTGGGGGAACATCACGTTCGCGGTGGGCCTCATCGCCGTCCTCGTGGGCATCAATGACGGCATCCAGCCCTATGGCACCGACCTGATGGCGTGGACCAGCCCGCGCGTTCTGGGCGAGATCGGGCTCGGCGTCGTGTTCCTGATCGTCTTCCTGTTCGTCGAGACGCGGGTCGCGAGCCCGATGATCGACCTCAAGCTGTTCCGCATCCGGCCGTTCACCACGGGCGTCCTGGCGACGCTGTTCGGGTCGGTCGGCCGCGGCGGGCTGCAGTTCATGCTGATCATCTGGCTGCAGGGCATCTGGCTGCCACTCCACGGCTACAGCTTCGAGTCGACGCCGCTGTGGGCCGGCATCTTCATGCTGCCGCTGACGGTGGGCGTGCTGCTGGTCGGACCGGTCTCGGGCTGGCTGTCGGACCGCTACGGGCCAAAGCTGTTCGCGGCCGGCGGCATGACGCTCGGGGCGCTGACGTTCCTCGGCCTCATGATGCTCAATGCCGACTTCGAGTACTGGATGTTCGCGACGCTGCTGTTCCTCAACGGCGTGGGTTCGGGCCTGTTCTCGGCGCCCAACGGCACGCAGACGATGAACGCGGTGCCGGCGGCGGAACGCGGCCAGGCCTCGGGCATCCGAGCCACGGCGATGAATGCGGGCATGGTGCTGTCGATCGGCGTGTTCTTCACGCTGATGATCATCGGCCTCGCGCTGGCGCTGCCGGGGGTGATGGAGTCGCATCTGGTGGCGCAGGGCCTGCCGCAGGCGATCGCAACCAAGGTGGCCAACGAGCCGCCGGTGGCGAGCCTGTTCGCGGCGTTCCTCGGCTACAACCCGATGGGCGAACTGATCCCGGCCGATGCGCTCCATGCGCTGACTGCCGACCAGCAGGCGACGATCACCGGGTCGCATTTCTTCCCTGATATTCTCTCGGGGCCGTTCATGGTGGGCATCAAGATCGCGTTCACGATCTCGATCGTCCTCTACCTCGCCTCGGCGCTGACGTCTTGGCTGGGGGCGGACGCTCGCAAGCAGCCCGTCGCCGAGACAGTGCCGGCCGAGTAGCCGGCAGAGCGTGCAAAGTCTCAAACGGCGCTGCCTCCGGCGGCGCCGTTTTCGTTTGAGCCATCAGCCGCGGTTGAAGTGGTCGTAGACCAGTTGCGCCATGGCGCTCGAGATGCCGGGGATGGCGGCGAGATCGGCGAGCGAGGCGCGGCTCACGGCCTTGGCCGAGCCGAAATGCTGCAGCAGGGCGCGCTTGCGGGTCGGGCCGATGCCGCCGATCTCATCGAGCGGGTTGGAGACGAAATCCTTCTTGCGGCGCGCGCGGTGCGTGCCGATGGCGAAGCGGTGGGCTTCGTCGCGCAGGCGCTGCACGTAGTAGAGCACCGGGTCGCGGTGCGGCAACATGAAGGGCTCCCTGCCCTCCATGAAGAATTTCTCGCGGCCGGCGTCGCGTTCCTCGCCCTTGGCGATGCCGATGAAGATCACCTCGCGCGGCAGGTCGAGCTCGGCAATCACCTCGCGCACGGCGTTGAGCTGGCCGGCGCCGCCGTCGATGAAGACGACGTCGGGCCAGTCGGGCATGCCGGTGGCATCGTCCTCGGCGTCGAGCTCGCTCTCATTGGCGAGGCGGGTGAAGCGGCGGGTCAGCACCTCGCGCATCATGCCGAAATCGTCGCCCGGCGTGAGTTCGGTCGAGCGGATGTTGAAGGTGCGGTAGTGCTTTTTCGACAGGCCCTCTTCGCCCGCGACGATCATGGCGCCGACGGCGTTGGTGCCCGAGATGTGCGAGTTGTCGTAGACCTCGATGCGGCGAGGCGCTTCGTCGAGGCTGAACAGTTCGGCGACGCCTTCGAGCAGGGTGCGCTGCGTCGCGCCTTCGGCCAGTTGGCGGCCCAGCGCTTCGCGCGCGTTGTTGAGGGCGTGGTTGACGAGGTCGCGCTTTTCGCCACGCTGCGGCACCTCGATATGGACTCGCGATTTGAGCCGCGAGGTCAGCGCTTCCTCGAGCACCGGACGATCGGGCAGATCGTGGCTCAGGAGCACCAGCTTGGGCGGCGTGCGGTCCTCGTAGAACTGCCCGATGAAGGCGAGCAGTACGTCTTCGTCCGAGAGCGTCGCGTCGGCCTTGGGGCGATAGGCGTAGTTGCCCCAGTTCTGGTGCGCGCGGAAGAAGAACACCTGGATGCAGAACTGGCCGGCCTCGTGCGCCACGGCGAAGACGTCGGCCTCTTCGATGCTGCGCGCGGCGACCTCGCCCTGGCTCTGCACCAGTGCGAGCGCGCTGAGGCGATCGCGCAGCAGGGCGGCACGTTCGAAGTCGAGCCCTTCGGCCGCTTCGGCCATTTCGCGGCCCAGCCGGTCCTGCACGGATTTGGATTTGCCCGAGAGGAAGAGATTGGCCTCGTCGACCAGCTCGCCATAGGCCTCGATCGAGATCTCGCCGGTGCAGGGCGCGGCGCAGCGCTTGATCTGATGCAGCATGCAGGGCCGGGTGCGCGCCTTGTAGAAGCTGTCGGAGCAGGTTCGGAGCAGGAACGCCTTCTGCAGCGAGGTGATGGTGCGCTTGACCGCCAGCGCCGACGCAAACGGACCGAAATAATTGCCCTTCTTGCGCCGCGTGCCGCGATGCTTGGTGAGTTCGGGCGCTTCGTGCTCGGTGGCGATCAGGATGTAGGGGAAACTCTTGTCGTCGCGCAGCAGCACGTTGAAGCGGGGCTTCAGCCGCTTGATGAGATTGGCTTCGAGCAGCAGCGCCTCGGCCTCGGTCTCGGTGCGGACGAACTCCATCGTCCGCGTCGCCGCGATCATGCGCTGCAGGCGGACTTCGAGGCCTTCGGGGCGCGTGTAGTTGGTGACGCGTGCCTTGAGGCTGCGGGCCTTGCCCACATACATGACCTCGCCGGCCGCATCGATCATGCGGTAGACGCCGGGCGCGGACGGCAATGTCTTGACGAAGGCGCGGATGATCTCGGCGCCGGCTTCCATCGACTCGGTCACGGCGTCACCCTGCGCGGCGTGGGGCCGCGGCGCGCCGGCCATTCGAGATGCTCGCCGCCATCGAGGGCGAGCATCTGGCCGGTCATGGCGGGAAGGCTGAGGATGGCCAACACGCCGGCGGCGATCTCGTCGGGTCCAGCGGCGTGACCGAGGGGCAGCTCGCGCAGACGCCGGTTGAACTTTGCCGCCGAGACATGCGGCGGCGGTACGGCCGGACCGGGGGCAATGGCGTTGACGCGGATGCGCGGCGCCAGCGATTGCGCGAGCGTCTGCGTCATGGTCCAGAGCGCCGATTTACTGAGCGTGTAGCTGAAGAACGCCGGCGACAGATCGAGCACGCGTTCATCGATGATGTTGACGATGTTGCCCCGGGCCGCTTCGGGTAGCTGCGCGGCAAAATCGCGGGCGAGGAAGGCGGGCGCTTCGACATGGACGGCGAAGTGGGCATCCCATGTCCGCTCGTCGAGGTCGGTGGCCGAGTCCGCTTCGAACAGCGAAGCATTGTTGACCAGCAGCGTCAGCGGACCGAAGGGCTTTGCCGCCGCCGCGACGAGCCTGGCGCGCTGCGTGCGATTGGCGAGATCGGCCTTCACCGCCGCGGCCTTGCCGCCGGCCGCGACGATTTCGGCGACGGTGGCGCGCGCCTTGCCGCCCGAGCTGCGATAGTGGATGACAACCTGCCAGCCAGCCGCGGCGAGCGCCCTGGCGATGGCGGCTCCGACCCGGTCGGCAGCGCCGGTGACAAGGGCAGTGCGCGGCAGCCGGGCCGCTCGATTCGAAACTGGGCTCATGAGGCCTCCAAGATAGGGAATCGGCGGGTCGTCCGGAAGGGTTTTGCCGCAGTTCGCGGGGGAGAGCGGTCCGCGGCCTCTTCCGAGGGACGAATCGCAGCGCTAGACTTTTGCGTGCGAACGGGGGGCATCCCCTCAAATGGGAAGGAGTGCGGTACTATGGATGTGGTAGGCATTATCATCCAGTTGGTGTTGGGTGCGGTAGGCGGATACGGAACCGGGCGAGCGGCCAAAGCGGTCAGCATCAACCCGACCGTCGACGGCATCGTCGGACTGATCGGCGGCTATCTCGGCACATGGCTCGTCGGGGCGATCCCGGGCCTTGCCGGCATGGTCAGCGGCGGTGGCGCGGCCTATGTCGGCCAGGGCGTGACCGGCCTCATCGGCGGCGCGATCCTGACGGCGATCGTCGGCGGCATCAAAAACGCGACGATGAAGTAAAGCGCTGCTATAGCACCACCGGGCCGCAGCGGTGCGGCCCGGTTTCTGGCGTGGATATCCAAAATGAGCGATCGTTCGGCAGCGCCCAACGCGGACAATGTCGGGCGGGGCATTGCGCTGGCGCTGCTGGCGACACTGATCTTTTCGACCCAGGACGCGACCAGCAAGCTGCTGGTGCAGTCGGTGTCGCCGTTCCAGATGACGATGATGCGGTTCTGGGCCTTCGGCGCCTTCGCGCTGTTCCTCGCCTGGCGCAAGGGCTCGGTGAAGGAGACGCTGCGCACGGCGCATCCCTGGCTGCAGATCCTGCGCGCAGTGCTGCTGCTGGTCGACATCTGGCTGTTCGTTCTGGCGGTCAAGACCGTGCAACTGCCGCAGGTGCAGGCGATTACGCTGGTCTATCCGCTGCTGGTGACGCTGTTCGCGGTGCCGCTGCTGGGCGAGACGGTCGGCGTGTTCCGCATCGTCACGGTGGCGGTGGGCTTTGTCGGCGCGCTGATCATCGTCAGGCCCGGCGGGGTGCCGATCGACATCGGCGTCATCGCGGCGGTCGGCTCCGGCGCCTGCTACGCGCTCTATATCGTTTTGACGCGCAAGGTGTCGGCGACCGACACGGCGAGTACCAGCATGGCCTATGTGGGGCTGGTGGGCATGGTGCTGTCGAGCGCGGTGGGCGTCTTCTTCTGGCAGCCGCTCGACTTCCATTCGCTGCTGCTGATCTGCTACATCATGCTCACCGGCTGCGTGGCGCATGGGCTGATGATCGTGGCGCTGTCGATCGCGCCGGCGAGCGTGCTGCAGCCGTTCAGCTACACCTCGCTGCCGTGGAGCATCGTGCTGAGCTATGTGGTGTTCCACTACCTGATCGACCCGGTGTCGCTGGCGGGAGCGGCGGTGATCGTGGGCGCGGGGCTGGTGGTGATGGCGCGCGAGCGGCTGCGCAAGATCCCCGCGGCGTCCGATCCGGCGGCGCTTCCGGGCAAGGAATAGCGTCATTTGCGGCCTTGAACCAACGTGTTTGGATGGTCATCTGGGACGACAAATCACTGTAACGGATGGTTGTAATGCCAGTTGTGATCGAACTCGGCCTGCTGCTGGTGCTCGTGGGCGCGGTGGTCAGCTATTTCACCCGCGGCCGCCGCACCGCCGACCGGCAGGCGATGGTCGAGCGGCGGGTGGAGGCCTATATGGAGACCATCCGCCGCGAGGGCACCAACCGCGAGCTCAACGCGATGAGCGACACCGAGCTGCGCGACCTGCTGCTGTCGAGCGCGCACAACCTCAAGGTGCAGCGCGACCGGCGGCTCTATCTGCTGTTCGGCGGCGTGGTGGTGGGGCTGATCGGCGCGATCCTGGTGGCGACCGAAGAGGGCTCGCGCGGCTTCGGCATCGCGCTGGTGGTGGCGGCGGTGGTGCTCTACGGGATCAACGAGGTGCTCGGCCGGCAGATGGCGGCGCCGCTCGCCGCCAAAGGCATCGACATCGAGCGGCTGCGCATCGAGTAGCTCAGAGCCGCCGCATCCGGCCGACCATGAAGACGATGGCGCCAGCGAGGACGAGGGCGACGGGCGCGATGACGAGGATCGAGAGCACGGCGCCGTCGAGGTGAACGCTGTGGGTGGGGCCTTCGATCCTGTCGAGGCCGAAGCGTTCGAGGGCGAACAGCCCGCTGCCCAGCAGCACCAGGGTCGACGCCAGCTTCACATATGGTTTCATGCCCTGCGCGGCCATCGGGGGTCTCCTTCGCCCGCGCAGAAATAGAGCGTTTCCAGAAAAAGTGGCAACGGTTTTTCGGTTCGGAAACGCGACCAAGCAAGAACTGGAGCAGTTCGCCGTTTCAAGAAAACGGTGAACTTCTCTAGGACGCCGTTCGCCTCGACTCAAGTCCCGGCGAACGGCAGGTTTCAGGTCGGCGTCGGTGCGTTACGGATGCACGCACATCGAGCCGTAGGGGCCGGCGAAGCAGAAGCCCGGGCCGCCATAGCCGTAGCCGCCGCCGTAACCATAGCCGCCGCCATAGCCACCACCGTAGCCGAACTTGATGGCGGACTTGCGGACCCAGCCGTCGGGGCCGGGGAGCTGGACCTTGAACCAGCCGCCATTGTTGTTGGCGTAGTCGATGATCTTGACGTGCTCGCCGCCATGCACATGGTTGATGGTCATCGACATGGTCTTGGGCAGGTTCTTGACGTTGCTGTCGTACTTGACCATGGCGAACGGCGCGGCAAAGGCGCCCGACACGGTGAGGGTGAGCACGGTGGCCGCGACGGCGGCGGTCTTCAGCAGAGAGAGCGACATCTTCGGTTCCTTTCGGGTTTGCGGGAGGCAATCGCTTGCCTTGACCGCAAAGCTATGACCCTTGAGATGAACCGGAGCTGACGCCGCCGTTTAGGATGGTATTTTAGGCCGATCGGGCTCAGCGCGGTCGCAGGCCGCCCGGATGCAATGGGTTGAAACCGAACTCGAACGGGGTGACGGCGTTCTTGGCGGCGGAGCCGACGAGATAGGAGCCATCGACCCAGCCGGAGGGCCCGCCATCGAGCTGGCGAACGAGGCGCCAGCGCGCCTTGCGCGTGCATTGGCTGAGGGTTACGCGCTCGTTGCGCGCGAGCTTGTCGATGGTGCGGTAGAAATTGCCCGGGCCGGTGTGGACCGCGAGCACGCCGCTGGCGCGGGCCGTGGAGGCGGCGTGAGCCGGAAGGGCGAGACCGAGGAGGAGCAGGGCGGCGAACGTCGTTCTGATGAGCATGGCTAGGCTCCGTGGTGAGGTGACGGAGGATAGCGCGGTGAATGAGGGAGGGGAAGTGGGGCACGCAGGCGGGTCTTCCCCTATGGCAACGCCATGGGGGAGGTGGCGCGGAGCGACGGAGGGGGTGGGTCTGGACTCGGTGCGTGGGGCCGCCCCTCCACCGCCTTCGGCGGTCCCCCTCCCCCGTAAACGGGAGAGGATTCCCGACTGATAGAGCGCCGCTCCAGCGCCTACAGCCGTACCTCACCATGATCCCCCACCGGCGGCTTCTTGCCCGTGGCCGCAGCCGTCAGCATGACGGCGGTGGCGACGAGCTTGTTGGGCGAGTCCCAGATTTCGGCGTGCTCGGGGGTGACAGTCAGGAGGCGGATGTCCGGATCGTCGGCCGAATCCCACCAGGCCTTGGCGAAGGGCGACCAGAGTTCCTTGATCCCGGCGCGGTCGTCGGTGAGTTCGGCGTCGCCATTGATGACGACATATTTCGGGCCGCCCGGATCGGCGAAGCCGAGGGTGACGGCGGGGAAGCGGTCGAGATTGTCGTATTTGCCGTCGCGGCTGGAGACGAGGAAGGAGAAGGCGCCCGCGTCGCGATCGGCCGTGGCGGTCAGCGGCCACTGCGCCTGCTTGCTGCCATCCCGGCTGGTGTAGAGCGCGAACTGGATTTTCTTCGCCAACTCCCAGGCGCGATCGACATACTCGTCCGGTGTCTTGCGGTTCTCTTCATGCGCCATGACGGCCTCCAATGGGTGTGAGGAGGCAACGTGTGGGGCGGGGGAGGGTTGCTGCTTCCACGAGGCAAGACGTCTCGTCTTGTCTTAACACATGCCCGCCGGCGGCAAGATCGTGCAATGGAGCGCAATAAAGTAATTGTTGATATCAGTAACGTAACGATAGTTATCGAGGCGGGAGCAACTGGTGGAACGCTCGACGCGGGAATGACGGCTCTAAAACAGCAGATGCCCTTGTTCGTCGTCACTTACTCCGACGAAAACTAAACCAACGAAGGCAATCGAATTCTTCTGTCCGCAGGGGCGATGCGGCTTGGTCGAAACCCCAAGACGGGTCGTGCCAACATCGAGCGACTATTGCCCTACTTAGAATCGCGGTAGCAGACATTTACAAGTGGCGCTGTGGGATGCTTTCGACCAGAAAGGCATTCCCTTCCCAAAGCAACCCTCCCCGGGAAGGGAACGGGCGGAGGCTCAGTGCTCGTTCAAGAAGGGGTGTCGGTCGGACACTGTAGACTGAACTTGAGGTGCGGCGCCCGCCCTCACTCTCGACAGCCGAGCCTAGCGAGCGCGGCGGGAGGCGGACGGTCCGATGAGCTGCGGGCTCAGTATGAATAGTCGAAATTGATGTGCGACTTGCCGTTGGCGAGGAGGTCGATGGTGTAGCGGCCCGAGAAAAGGCGCGGGCCGTCCTTGTAGACCGCGGTGAAGCGGACGTGGCAGGCGAGCACCCTTGGCGTCGCGCGCAGGGTGGTCGAGGTCAGGACTTTGACCCGGAACAGGGCGTTGAAGCCGGGAATGGCCTTGGCGGCTTCCTTCATGTCGGCGATGGTTTTTGGCGCTTCGCAGCGGGTGTGGATGAAGTCCTTGTAGGGCGACCAGACGTGGTCAGCGAAGGCGGGCGCGGTGAGGAGCGTGAGTGCGGTCGTGGCGGCGATGAGAGTCGTGGCGAAACGGCGAAGCATGATGAAAATCCCTGAACGATATGAGCCTGCGTGATTGGTGGCGCGAACCGGTGGCAGGCGCACGGTGCCAGTTCGGGTGAGGTTAATGGCCCAGCCGCTGGTCTTCGGCTCGTGCATTGCTATTAGGACAACAAGAGAAGGCCCCCTCATCCGGCCTTCGGCCACCTTCTCCCCCTTGGGGAGAAGGGAAGGGGCGGAGAGATTAGGGCTTACAAGGAGAGAGAAACCACCCCGGGCGCTCCCAGCTCGGGGTGGTGTCGGACGCTGTAGACTGAGCTTGAGGCGCTGGCCCCGCTCTCACTCTCGACGGAGCGAGCTTAGCAGGCGGGGCGGGCGGCGTATCGATGTTTCGGCGGGCGGCTCAGAGCGGGGGTTTGGGCTCGGTAGGGGCGTCGACGCGGGGGAGCGGGGTCAGGTCCATCTCGTCGTCGAGGGCGTCGTCGACGAGCGCGATGGTCTGCTGCAGGGCGAGGAAGCGCGGCTGGGCGAGATCGAGGTTGGGCTCGAGTGCGGCGGCGCGGCGCGCGTCGACGAGGCGCTGGCGGAAGCTCTTGAGGGACGTGACGTGCGGGCTGTCGGGACGGCTCATGCGGGTGTTCTCCGGTGACGCCAAGGGGGAATGCGCGGGGCGGGGCGGGGTTGCGTGGGGGTAGCATGGATGGGGCGGGGGCAATTCCCCGATTGCTGACGCCGGTGCGTGGGGCACCCCCACCCGCCATGCTTCGCATGGCCCCCTCCCTCAAGGGGGAGGGAGGGGGGTGGCTGAGGGATTTTGCGACGGCCCCTCACCCGGCGCTGCGCGCCACCCTCTCCCCAGAGGGGCGAGGGGAGGGGGTGACTGAGGGAGAGAGGAGAGGGGAAGGGGTTAGCTGACTTCGCCTTCGAGGGTGTCCAACTCCATTTCGCGGAGGCGTTTGATTTCGTCGCGGAGGCGGGCGGCACGTTCGAATTCGAGGTTGGTGGCGGCTTCACGCATCTGGGTTTCGAGGTCCTTGAGGACCGCCTTGAGGTTGGCGCCGACCTGGATCTGTTCCTTGCCGTCCTTGCCCTTGCCGATCGAGACGGTGACGTGGTCCTTCTCGTAGACCGAGTCGACGATCTCCTTGATGTTGGACTTCACCGATTGCGGTGTAATGCCGTTCTCGAGGTTGTAGGCGATCTGTTTTTCGCGGCGGCGGTTGGTTTCGGCGAGGGCGCGCGCCATGCTGCCGGTCTCGTTGTCGGCATAGAGGATGACGTGGCCGTCGACGTTGCGCGCGGCGCGGCCGATGGTCTGGATGAGGCTGGTCTCGGAGCGCAGGAACCCTTCCTTGTCGGCGTCGAGGATGGCGACAAGGCCGCATTCGGGGATGTCGAGGCCTTCGCGCAAGAGGTTGATGCCGACGAGCACGTCGAAGGCGCCGAGGCGGAGGTCGCGGATGATCTCGATGCGCTCGATGGTGTCGATGTCGGAGTGCATGTAGCGGACGCGGATGCCCTGCTCGTGCATGTATTCGGTGAGGTCCTCGGCCATCTTCTTGGTGAGCACGGTGACCAGCGTGCGGTAGCCGGCGGCGGAGGTCTTCCTGATCTCGTCGACGACGTCGTCGACCTGCGACTTGGCCGGGCGGATCTCGACCGGGGGATCGGTGAGGCCGGTGGGGCGGATCACCTGCTCGGCGAAGACGCCGCCGGCCTGCTCCATTTCCCAGGCGCCGGGGGTGGCGGAGACGTAGACGGTCTGCGGGCGCATGGCGTTCCACTCCTCGAAGCGGAGAGGGCGGTTGTCCATGGCCGAGGGCAGGCGGAAGCCGTATTCGGCGAGGGTCGCCTTGCGCCGAAGGTCGCCGCGATACATGGCGCCGAGCTGGCCGACGGTGACGTGGCTTTCGTCGACGAAGACGAGCGCGTTGTCGGGGAGGTATTCGAACAAAGTCGGTGGCGGCTCGCCGGGTTTGCGGCCGCTGAAGTAGCGCGAATAGTTCTCGATGCCGGCGCAGGAGCCGGTGGCTTCCATCATCTCGAGGTCGAACAGCGTTCTTTGTTCGAGGCGCTGGGCTTCGAGGAAGCGGCCGGCGCCGTTGAGCTCCTGCAGGCGGGCGGCAAGCTCCTGGCGGATGAGCTTGATGGCGCCCGTGAGGGTGGCGCGGGGCGTCACGTAGTGCGAGTTGGCGAAAACGCGGATGAAGAGCAGGTCGGAGCTCTTCTTGCCGGTGAGCGGATCGAACTCGGAGATGGATTCGATCTCGTTGCCGAACAGCGTGATGCGCCAGGCCGCGTCCTCGTAGTGGGCGGGGAAGAGCTCGATGGTATCGCCGCGCACGCGAAACGTGCCGCGGACGAAGCCGGTGTCGCCGCGCTTGTATTGCAGGTCGGTGAGGGCGCGGAGCAGCGCGCGCTGGTCGATCGTCTGGCCTTTGCGCAGGTCGAACGTCATGGCGGTGTAGTCCTCGACCGAGCCGATGCCGTAGATGCAACTCACCGAGGCGACGATGATGACGTCGTCGCGTTCGAGCAAAGCGCGCGTCGCCGAGTGGCGCATGCGGTCGATCTGCTCGTTGATGGTCGATTCCTTTTCGATATAGGTATCGGTGCGCGGCACATAGGCTTCGGGCTGGTAGTAGTCGTAGTAGGAGACGAAGTACTCCACCGCGTTGTCGGGAAAAAAGCTCTTGAACTCGCCATAAAGCTGGGCGGCGAGGGTCTTGTTGGGGGCGAGGACGAGGGCCGGGCGCTGCGTGCGCATGATGGTCTGCGCGGCGGTGAAGGTCTTGCCCGAGCCGGTGACGCCGAGCAGCACCTGGTCGGTCTCGCCATTGCCGATGCCCTCGACGATGTCGGCAATGGCGGTGGGCTGATCGCCGGCGGGCTGGTAACTGGTCACCAGCTTGAACGGGATTCCACCTTCGGACTTTTCGCGCGGCGCCGGACGGTGGGGCATCCAGGCTTTGTTGCCCTCCACTTCCTTGCGGCCGTGGAGAATGATGTCTTCGAGTGCCTTGACGGTGGCGGAAATGCCAACGGTCTGCGCGCCCTCGAGGTTCTGGCCGGGGAGGACAACTTTGCGGCCCGAACCCGAGCCGGGAGTCTTGACCTTCCTGGTGGCCGCCGCAACGGGCGTGTCAGTTGTTTGCGCGCTACGCGTCGCGGCGGAGGGAACGTGGCCGAAGCCGGCCTGCTCGGTTTCGCCGAAGCCGCCGAGATTGGTGGGGCGGATGACGGAGTTGGCCTTGGACTTTGGCGCCTTGAGGCTCATGCCGGTGGCGGTGGAGCGCTTGCCCTTGCCCTTGTCGACAATGAGGCCGTCGGCCTCGGCCCGCTCGAGGTCGGGATTTTTGGCGCGCTTCGGCTTTGCCAGCGGCTGCGGCACCAGCTTGCCGGTGGTGCCGGCCTGTTCGGCGGCGCGGCGGGCGGCGTTGTCGAGGGCGCGCTTGTTGCGCAGCCGCTCCTGCGGCAGGCGCTTGCCGAGCTCGGCGGCTTCGGCCTTCTCGATCTCGCCGATGAACTCGTCAATGGAAAAGCTGGGCTGTTTGTCGGGCTTGCTGGCAGGCATGGGTGCGCTCGCGGGGGATGTCGGCAGGACACCCCTATATGGGTGCTCTGTCAAAAACTGTCAGTAGGGCGATGGGTTCATCGTGTGTAGCACGATGCGAACGGAGAGGGAACGCGAGGGTGGGTAGTCACCCCAACTTTTCCTGACCGCCGGGGCAGCGTGACCTCAACCCCGGTCGAGGCGCCGCCAGAGCGCCCGGTGCGGGGGCGTCATGAGCAGGTTGTTGGTCGATGAATATTTCAACGAGGTCGAACGGCTGAAGCGTGTCGCGGGGACGACCACGGAAAACGTGGTCAGCGAGGCGTTCAAGGACCTGCTCAAGGGCTGGTCGCGGCAGAAGAATCTGGTGTTCGCCGCGCAATACGAGTTCCTGTCGCCGCAAAAGACCCGCATCCGGCCCGACGGGACGATCCTCCATGCGCTGCGGGTGCCGTTCGGTTACTGGGAGGCCAAGGACGAGGCGGACGATCTCGACGACGAGATCGCCAAGAAGCTCAGGCGCGGCTACCCGCAGGACAACATCGTGTTCGAGGATTCGCGCGAGGCGGTGCTGATCCAGAACCGGCAGCCGATCATGCGCTGCCGGATGGACGATGGCGGCGAACTGGTCCGGCTGCTGGACCGGTTCTTCGGCTACGAACGGGCCGAGATCACCGAATTCCGCGAGGCGGTCGAGCAGTTCAAGCGCGACCTGCCGGCGGTGCTCGAGGCGCTGCGCGACATGATCGATGCGGCTTACAGCAGCAATGAGGGTTTTCGTACGGCCGCAGATGCGTTCCTGCAGCACGCCAAGGAAACGATCAATCCGACGCTGGGCGAAGCCGACGTGCGCGAGATGCTGATCCAGCACGTGCTGACCGAGGACATCTTCAGCCAGGTGTTCGACGATCCGGAATTTCACCGCAACAACAACATCGCGCGCGAACTCTATCGGCTCGAGAGCAAGTTCTTCACCGGACCGGCGAAACGGGAGACGCTGGCGGGGCTGCGGCCATATTACTCGACCATCCGGTCGCGGGCCGCGGTGATCGGCCAGCACAGCGAAAAGCAGGCTTTCCTCAAGGTCATCTACGAGAATTTCTACAAGGTCTACGATCCGAAGAAGGCCGACCGGCTCGGCGTGATCTATACGCCCAGCGAGATCGTGAAATTCATGGTCGAGGGCGCCGACTGGCTGACGCAGAAGCATTTCGGCAAGGCGCTGATCGACGAAGGCGTCGAAATTCTCGACCCGGCGACGGGGACCGGCACGTTCGTGTGCGAACTGCTGGAGCATTTTCGCGGCCAGCCCAAGAAGCTGGCGCGGAAATATCTCAACGAGCTGCACGCCAACGAAGTGGCGATCCTGCCGTACTACGTCGCCAACCTGAACATCGAGGCGACCTATGCCGAGATCACGGGCGAGTATGTGGAGTTCCCCAATCTCTGCTTCGTCGACACGCTCGATAATGTCGGCGGGCTGGGGATCAGGCGCGGGCACCAGCACGACCTGTTTGCGGGGCTGTCGGACGAGAACGTCGAGCGCGTGAAGCGGCAGAACCGGCGGACGATCTCGGTGATCATCGGCAATCCGCCGTACAACGCCAACCAGCAGAACGAGAACGACAACAACAAGAACCGGACCTATCCGCACATCGATGGGCGGATCAAGGCGACGTACATCGCGCAGTCGACGGCGCAGAAGACGAAGCTTTACGACATGTATGCGCGGTTTTTCAGGTGGGCATCGGATCGGCTGGGGGACGAGGGGGTACTATGTTTCATCACCAACAGGTCCTTCATCGATGCCAGGACCTTTGATGGCTTTAGGAAGTCGGTGATTGGCGAATTTAGCGACGTGTATGTCGTCGACCTGGGCGGCGATTGGAAGCGATCGGACGACGCTGGTGGCGGCAATGTCTTTGGTATCGGTACCGGCGTCGCTGTAACGATCGCCGTTCGACGACGGTCGTCAAAGTCAGCAAAAATTCACTACCTAGGTCGCCCACGGGCTGAAACGGCAGATGAGAAACTGTCCTTCCTCGCAAATCGCTCGATGTCATCACTTCGATTTGAGAACGTTGCTCCAGACAAGGCGGGCGGCTGGATTGGACAAACGCAGAACCAGTGGGCTATGCTTATGCCGTTGGTCGATCGCGCGACAAAGACCACGCAACGCCCCTCGGCAAAGGCGGCGTTATTCTCAAAGTACTACCTCGGCGTATCGACCAATCGAGACGAGTGGGTCTACGACGTCAGCGAACTACCTCTGCTGGAGAAGGCCCGGTACCTAGCCCGTGGCATCGCGGCGTCTGATGACGATCCAGATGCCCGTATCAAGTGGTCTCGCAATCTCAAGCGGCGACGCAGACAGGGACTTGTAGAGACCATCGGTGTAGTCCGTCCCGCCCTATACCGACCGTTCGTTCGGAAGAGTCTGTTCGACTCTTCGTTGTTTGTCGACGAGCGCGGCGTTGCTTCCCAGTTTACGGCCGCCGCCAACAATGTATGCCTTGGCTTCACCGACTCGACAGGGCAGAAGCCATGGATGGTACTCGCGGCCAGTTTGCTTCCCGACCTTCATTTGGTCGGCTCCGGTGCAGGCACGGTCTGTGCCATGCGTAGGTATGTAGATACGTCCGGAGAAGTGGTAGACAACATTACCGACTGGGGGTTGAACCAGTTCGTCAGGGCCTATGGGCGCAATGGCGTACTCGACCCCGCACGGGCGGAGGGGAGCGACGGGGAGACGATAGGGAAGCGCGGGACGCGGGCGCGACAGCTCGGCAAGGATGACATCATTCACTATGTCTATGCCGTGCTGCACGATCCGGTGTATCGCGAGACCTATGCGCTCAATCTCCGGCGCGAGTTTCCGCGAATTCCGTTCTACCGCGACTTCTGGACCTGGGTGGACTGGGGCAGCGCGCTGATGGCGCTGCATGTCGGGTACGAGGCCGTCGAGCCGTGGGAGCTGGAGCGCATCGACACGCCGGATGAGAAGGCGCGGGCGGCGGGGCTCGGACCGAAAGCCATGCTCAAGGCCGACAAGGCCGAGGGCATCGTGCGGCTCGACAGGGAGACGCGGCTTGCCGGCTTTCCAGCGGCGGTCTGGGACTACAGGCTGGGGAACCGGTCGGCGGTCGAATGGGTGCTGGACCAGTACAAGGAGAAGACGCCGAAGGACCCGACGATCCGGGAAAAGTTCAACACCTACCGCTTCGCCGATTACAAGGAGAAGATCATCGATCTGCTCGGGCGGGTGACTCGGGTCAGCGTCGAGACGGTGGCGATCACCGAGAAAATGCGCGTGGCCCGACGGTAGGGCGGCGAAACGTCAGCCAAAAAGGAAGGCCCGGCTAGGAGGTGGAACTCCGGCCGGGCCCGTGGTCGAGGCGGCGAAGCCCCGGCCGGGCGGAGCGATAGCGCATCGGCGGAGCAAAAGCGAGGAGGAAAAGCGGGCAAATTGTGAACGCGGGCCCGGGTTGTAATCGTTGTCAGTCTCGCCAATGATCAGGGTCCTAACGATTTTGCGGCGGCCCGGCGTGCGAAGTTTCGGCGTGGACGAGGTGATGGCGCTGAGCGACATCCTGTACGGGGCGGCGTATGACGATAGCCGTTGGCCGGAAGCACTGGCACTGTGCCGCGATCACCTGAACGGCACGGACGCCTCGTTCGGCATGGTGGACGTCGTGCGGGATCTGGCCGTCCACATCAGCGGCGGCTGCGCGCCCGAATTCAGTTCGAGCTTTCTCAATCCGGAACTCGCCAACCCGACCATGGCGCTGATGGCGGCGGCCAGGGTCGGCGCAATGCAGACGGATGCGCTGGTGCCGGCGTGGAGCAGAGGCACGTTCTACAACGAATGGATTCGGCCGCAGGGTGCCCACAGCTATCTGCAGGTCAAGCTCTGGCAGCATGGCGACGCGGTGGCGCATATCGCGTTCCTGCGCGGCGGCAGCCAACCGAAATTCAGCGAGGAAACGCAGGATCTCGTCGCGCAGCTGGTGCCGACGCTGGCGCGGGTGGCGCAGTTGCGCCAGCAGCTGGGCGCCATGCGGCTCGAAGGGCGCGCCGATGCGCTGGACGAGGTGGCGGCCGGGTTTGCGGTCGTCGACGAGCGCGCCCGGCTGCTTTATGCCAATGGGGCGGCGCAGCGCTTCATCGGCTCGCCGCTGCACGGGATCGACGCGGTGCGGAACGTCTTGACGCTGGAGCTGCCGAGCGCGCGCAACCGGCTGCGGTGCCTGATCGGCGAGGCGGCAAGCGGCGTGGACATTGCGGGCGGCGATCTGCTGGTGAGCGCGCCCGAGGGCGGGCAGGCGCTGGTGCTGACGGTGGCGCCGCTGCCGGATGCGTGGGTGCTGGGGCTGCCGATGGGCCGCGCGGCGGTGGTGCTGATGCGCAGCGCGACCGTGCGGCTTGGCCCCGAGTTCGAGGCGCGGGCGATGGCGCTGTTCGGACTCACCGAGCGCGAGGCGCAACTGGCGCGGGTGCTCGCCAACGGCGGAGCGGTCGCCGACTATGTCGCCGAGCGCGGGGTGCGCATGCCGACGGCGCGCACACAACTCGCGCATCTGCTGCACAAGACCGGCGCCAGCCGGCAGGGCGAGCTCGTATCGCTGCTGCTGAACGCGCTGCCGCCGAGCTGAGCCTTCAGCCGGCCGTCTTGCCGCCGCGCGACCACGACGCTGCGGCGGCAACGAGGCAGGCGATGGCGGCGAAGACGAAGGCCTCCATCAGTCCGGCGTGGAACGGTGCCGAAATCAGGTTGGGGAAGAACGAGTGGCCGATGAGGTCGGCCTTGTCGGCGGGCGGCAGGGCATCGAGCACCTGCGGGCCGAGCAGCGACTCGATCGGGTTGTAGCCGAGGAAGGCCGCGAACAGGATCGACACCGGGGGCAGGGCGCCGACGTGATCGGCGACGGCCTGCGGCACACCGTGAGAGACGAGCCCCTGCACCATGGTGGTCGAGAGGGTGGACGACAGCCCGACGATCATCAGGGTGAAGAAGATGCCGATCGAGAGCACCTGCGCCGAGTTCTGGAAGGTGGCGTTCATGCCGCCGCCGGCGCCACGGTCGCGGGCGGGCAGGCTGTTCATGATGGCGGCGCGATTGGGGGCCGAGAAGGCGCCCATGCACAGGCCGTTGAGCAGCAGGATGGCGGCAAAGCCCCAATAGTTGAAATCGGCCGGCAGGAACAGCAGCAGGATGAAGGTGAGCGCGGCGCCGATCATGCCGCCGGTGGCGAAATAGCGGGCGCCGAGCCTGTCGCTGAGGAAGCCCGAGAGCGGGCCGGCGAGGAGGAAGCCGCAGGTGAGCGGCAGCATCAGGATGCCGGCCCAGAGCGGGGTTTCCTCAAAACTGTAGCCGTGAAGCGGCAGCCAGATGCCCTGCAGCCAGATGATCAGCATGAACATGAGCCCGCCACGGCCGACGGCGCTGAGGAAGGTCGAGAGCGTGCCGAAGGTGAAGGCCTTGATCCTGAACAGAGGCAGCCGGAACATCGGGGCCTCGGCGCGGCTTTCGATGATGCCGAAGGCGACGAGGGTGATGGCGCCGAGGACGAGGGCGCTCAGCACTGGAACGCTGGTCCAGCCCATCGACTGGCCATTGGCCGGCTGGATGCCCCAGGTGATGCCGACCATGACGAGGATGAGCCCGACGGCGAAGGTGACGTTGCCGGCCCAGTCGATGCGGGTGACGTGACGCTCGGAGAGCTCGCGCAGCTTCAGGTAGGACCAGATGGTGCCGAAAATGCCGAACGGCACCGAGACGAGAAACACCAGCCGCCAACTGATGGTGGCGAGGATGCCGCCGAGCACGAGGCCGATGAACGAGCCGGAGATGCCGGCGACGCTGTTGATGCCGAGCGCCAGGCCGCGCTGGTTGGGCGGGAAGGCATCGGTGAGAATGGCGCCCGAATTGGCGAGGAGGAAGGCCGCGCCGATGCCCTGCACGATGCGGCCGATGATGAGCCAGAGCGCGCCCTCGGGCCCGAGCCACGGATCGACGGTGAGCACGAACGAGGCGAGGGTGAAGACGACGAAGCCGAGATTGTACATGCGCACGCGGCCGAACATGTCGCCGAGGCGGCCGAGGCTGACCACGAGCACGCTCGAGACGATCTGGAAGCCGAGGATCATCCACAGCAGGTAGACCGTGTTGCCCGGCTGCAGCGGATTGAGGCCGATGCCGCGGAAGATGTCGGGCATGGCGATCAGCATGATCGAACTGTCGATGGTCGCCAGCAGCACGCCGATGGTGGTGTTGGAGAGGGCCACCCATTTGTAGTTGGGCGAGATGGCGGAGGCCGAGGCGGGATCGGCGGCGAGCGTGGTCATGGGGTGCGGCTTAGCGGGTGCTGTCGAGAAGGGCGACGATGTCGGCGGCGGCGCCGGTTTCGCCGAGGCGGGGGAAGGTGAATTTGACCGCGGCGGCGTGCGCTTCGGGGTTCATGTCGAGGATGGCGTCGAGGGCGATGGTGACGTTGAAGCCGGCCTCGAAGGCCTGCCGGGCGGTGGATTCGACGGCCGAGGTGGTGGAGATGCCGGCGAGGACGACCTGGGTCACGCCGAGGTCGCGCAGTTTTTTCTCGATGTCGGTGGTGGGGAAGGCGCCCCAGCTCTTTTTGGTGACGACGAGGTCGGTCGGCTGCTGGTCGAGCTCGGCCACGAATTTCAGCGCTTCGGGCGGAAAGCCGGCGACGCGACGCGGCGTCTCGGTGCGGCCGGGAGCGACGGCGTCGACGTTGACGAGGATGACCGGCAGGCCGTGGCGGCGGAAGGCGGCGGCGAGCTGGCCGGCGGCGGTAAACACGGCCTTGGGTGCGTCGCCGGGGGCGAAGGCGCGGATGCCTTCCATCAGGTCGAGCGAGATGAAGGCAGTCTTCGGATCGAGGGCGGTCAATGGCATCGAAAAATACTCTGGATCAGGGTTCTATGAGACGGTCGAGAAGGGCGACAGCGCCGGCGAGCTTCTGCTGCTCGGCGGGGGAAAGTCTGGATTGCACGGCGCGAAACAGCCAGTCCTGCTTGGCGGCGCGGGCGGCGGCGACGGTCTTGCGGCACTTGGCGGTGAGGTCGAGCACGGTCTGGCGGCCGTCATTGGGGTCGGGCGTGCCCTCGACCATGCCGGCGGCCTTGAGGGCGGAGACGAGACCGCTCATCGATTGCGGGCGCATGCCCTCGGCTTCGGCGAGGGCGGTGACGGTCATGGGACCGTTGCGTTCGAGGTGAATCAACACCTTGCTCTGCGACAGGGTGAAATCGCCGAAATTGCCGGCTTCGCGCAGGCGGCGATTGAGCTTGCCGATGCTGACGCGCAACTCGGCGGCGAGGGCAGCAGCATCGATTTCCGGCTTGTCGGGCATGGGTGCGAAGGCAAACTACACAGTTAAACTACGAAGGTTACCTACATATCGCCAGGGCTGGCGTCAAGTGACGATCGGGTGTCAGTTGTCGCAAAAGCTAGACAAATCTGCGTTAGTTGTCGGGTGAAACGAACAGGAGAGCAGGGCGATGAACGAGGCGGTGCGGCAGCAGGACGGCAGCGCGGGCGATGCGAATTACGGGGCGATCGGGACGCGGTATACGGCGTACCGCCAGCCGGAGCCGGCGATTGCGGCGCTGATCGTGGCGGCGCTGGGGGATGCGGCGAGCGTGCTCAATGTCGGCGCGGGGGCCGGATCGTATGAGCCGACGGACCGGGCGGTGACGGCGGTCGAACCGTCGACGACAGTGCGGGCGCAGCGGCCGGCGCATCTGTCGCGCGCGGTTGACGGGGTGGCGGAGCGGCTGCCGTTTGCCGACAAATCGTTCGATGCGGCGATGGCGACGTTCACGGTGCATCAATGGCCCGACCTGCGCGCCGGGCTCGCCGAGATGCGGCGCGTGACGCGCGGACCGGTGGTGGTTTTGAGCTGCGACCCGGAGCTGGTGCAGCGGTTCTGGCTCAACGACTATGCGCCGCTGGTGCTGTCGACGGAGGCGCGGCGCTATCCGGCGTTGGGCGCGATCGGCGAGGGGCTGGGCGGGCCATACGAGATGCTGCCGGTGCCGATTCCGCTCGAGTGCCGCGATGGGTTCAACGAGGCCTATTACGGGCGGCCGGAGCGGCTGCTCGAAGTGGGCGCGCGGACGGCGAACTCGGCGTGGAGCTTTGTCGACAGGGAGACGGCGGACCGCTACGTGTTCGCGCTGGGCGACGATATCGAAACCGGAGTGTGGGACCGCAAGCATGGCGGGCTGAGGACGCAACCGAGCTATGACGGTTCGCTGCGGCTGGTGGTGGGGCGGTAGAGCTGCTTCGTCGCGTTTCCGAACCGGAAATTGAGCGCTTTAGCGGCGCCAGGCCGGGAGCACGTGGTCGCGGGTGAGCGGCGCGAGCTCGATGTCGCTCGTTCCGGCATCGATCCAGCGGATTTCCTCGATCTCGGCGGCCGGGTGGACAGGGCCGGCCGCGTGCAGCTCGAAGAGCTCGGCGACGACCACGGCATCGGGCTCGTTGGCGGCAATGGCGGTGAACTGGCCGAGATAGCGCGCGGCGCCAGGCGCGACGGTCAGCCCGAGTTCTTCGTGCAGCTCGCGGCGGAGCGCGGCTTCGGCGGTTTCGCCAGGCTCGATCTTGCCGCCGGGCTGCATGAAGGTCGTGGTGCCGCGCTTGCGGACGAGGAGCGTGCGCTCGCCGGACAAGAGCAGCGCGGCGGCGATGCGGATGGTTCGCGGCATCAGGCCTTCTTGCCGTAGTAGCCGAGGAACATGTCGACGGCCCGGGTCACGACATACTCGATCTGTTCGGTCGATGCCGGCTCGGCCATGTTGCCGAAGAGCCGGCGCTTGAAGATCGAAGCCATCGAGAGTTCGAGGAACTGGCGCGAGGCGAGGTCGGTGTCGTCGATGCTCAACTCGCCGGCGGCGACGCGCTGGTCGAGCAAGTCCTTCAGCACCAGATGGGCGGAAAAGGCGTCGCCGCCGAAAAAGCGGCTCGACACGTCCGGCATCTGCTCGGCGATACCCAGCACCATGCGCTGGGCGCGGATCACCTCCTCCGAGGTCAGACGCGAGGTGACATAGGCGCCGAAGCGATGCAGATGCTCGGCGAGGGTGCCGGGGCGGTCGAGCTCCTTGAGCGCGGCGCCCATCACCGCCGATTTCTCGCGGTCGATCAGTTCCTTGAACAGGTCCTGCTTGTCCTTGAAGTAGACGTAGAGCGTGCCCTTGCTGACACCGGCCTCGCTGGTGATGTCGTTCATGCTGGCGGCCTCGAAGCCGACGCTCAGGAAGCAGCGCTTGGCGCCATCGAGGATCTGCGAGCGCTTGGCCGGGTCCTGGCCGGCGACGCGGCGGGACGGTTTGCCGTCCGGTTTGTCGTCCCCTGAAATCTGCATGGCTGCTACTCCGAAATAAACTGAACCGTTCGGTTCGATTTCGCTTGATATGGGCCAGTCGTCGTTTTATGTCAATCGAACCGAACGGTTCAGTTCAATCTTTTTGCCGCCATGGGAGGCGTCAATGGCCCAGTCCGCAAATACCCGCAAGCTCCGTGAAGTTTCGAGCACCGAGGATGCCGCGATTCCCGTTCGGGACGAAGCGCCCGCTGCGATCCCCGACGCGCCGGCCAACGACGTCGCACCCAAGGGGGCGGCGCCGGCCAAGGCGCGCTCGCGCCGGCCGCTGGTGTTCGCCGGCGTCGGCCTCGTCGCGGTGCTGGCGGCGGCGTGGTGGGGGTACGGCTATTTCACCACCGGCCGGTTCATGGTGTCGACGGACGACGCCTATGTCGAAGGCGATATCGCGACGATCTCATCGAAGCTTTCGGGCTATGTCGCCAAGGTCAACGTGGTGGCCAACCAGACGGTGAAGGCGGGCGACCCGCTGGTGACGCTGGACGATGGCGACTACCGCATTGCCCGCGACAGCGCCGCGGCGCAGATCGACACGCAGAATTTGACGCTGAAGCGCATCGACGCGCAGATCGCCGGCGCGCAGGCGGCAGTGGATCAGGCCAACGCCAACAAGCTGGCGCTGGTCGCGGCGCAGAAGAACGCGGTTCTGGCGCAGCAGCGCGCGGCCTCGCTCAATTCGAGCGCGGTGGGCACTCAGGTGAGCCTCGACAATGCTAATGCGGCGCTCGATCAGGCCAATGCGCAGGTGGTGGCGGGCGACGCGCAGATCGCGTCGGCCAAGGCCAACATTGCCGTACTGCAGGGGCAGCGCGCCGAGGCCGCAAGCCAGCTCAAGTCGCTCGGGCTCGCCCGCGACAAGGCCGAGCGCGATCTGAGCTTCACCGTGCTGCGCGCGCCCTATGACGGGGTGATCGGCAATCTTGCGGTGCAGACGGGCGATTTGGTGTCGGCCGGCGGGCGGCTCGCGTCGCTGGTGCCGACCACGCAGCTTTATGTCGAGGCCAATTTCAAGGAAACGCAGCTTGCCGGCCTCGTGCCGGGCGAGCAGGTGAACATCCATGTCGACGCGCTCGACGGCGAGGATATCACCGGCACCGTCGAGTCGATCGCGCCGGCCTCGGGTTCGGTGTTCTCGCTGCTGCCGACGGAAAACGCCACGGGCAATTTCACCAAGGTGGTACAGCGCGTGCCGGTGCGGATCGCGCTGCCGGCCGACGTGCTGGCGAACGGCATTCTTCAGGCGGGGCTGTCGGTGACGGTCGACGCCGATACGCGGACCGCGCCGGGGAAGTAAATGGTGGGTGGGGCCAAGGCCCCCTCACCCGGCCTGTGGCCGACCTCTCCCCCGAAGGGAGAGGTGAAGAGCGGCAGGAGCCGCTGGCGTCCCCTCTCCCTTGGGGGAGAGGGTTAGGGTGAGGGGGCCTTGCCCCATTCACCGGAATGGAGACGAAGATGGCCGATGCAGCAGTGACGAGTGGAATGCCGGTGCAGAAGCCGGTGGAGGAGGCGCTGCCGACCCGCCGGATCGTCGCGTTCTTCTTCATGGTCGTCGGCATGTTCATGGCGATCCTCGACATCCAGGTGGTGTCGTCGTCGCTGAGCGAAATCCAGGCCGGGCTGAGCGCCGGGTCCGACGAAATCGCCTGGGTGCAGACGGCCTACCTCATCGCCGAAGTCATCATGATCCCACTGTCGGGCATGCTGGCGCGCATCCTGTCGACGCGGGTGCTGTTCACCATCGCGGCAGCCGGCTTCACGGCGGCGAGCGCGCTCTGCGCCACGGCCACCAATATCGACCAGATGATCGTCTATCGCGCGCTGCAGGGCTTTATCGGCGGCGGCATGATCCCGTCGGTGTTCGCGGTGGCGTTCACGCTGTTTCCGCCGAGCAAGCGCGCCATCGTGTCGCCGATCATCGGGCTGACCGCGACGCTGGCGCCGACCATCGGGCCGACGGTGGGCGGCTATCTCACCAGTGCGCTGAGCTGGCACTGGCTGTTCCTGATCAACGTGTTCCCGGGCGTCATCGTCGCCATCGCGGCCTGGATGCTGATCGATTTCGACAAGCCGGAAAAGGGGCTCTTCGCCAAGTTCGACTGGTTCGGCCTCGTCGGTCTCGCCGCATTCCTCGGCTCGCTCGAATATGTGCTCGAGGAAGGCCCGAGCCATGACTGGCTGAACGACCAGACGGTGATGCTGTTCGCCATCGTCATGGTGTTCGGGGCGGTGCTGTTCTTCTGGCGGGCGTTCCGGGCGGAGACGCCGGTGGTCGACCTCAGCGCCTTCGGCAACATGAATTTCAGCTTTGGATCGCTGTTCTCGTTCGTGCTCGGCGTGGGGCTTTACGGGCTCACCTATCTCTATCCGGTCTATCTCGGGCGCATCCGCGGCTATGACTCGATGATGATCGGCGAGACGCTGTTCATTTCGGGTCTGGCGATGTTCCTCACCGCGCCGGTGGCGGGCATCCTGTCGAACAGGCTCGACCTCAGGATGATGCTGTTCTTCGGCTTTTTGATCTTCGCGGGCGGCACGTTCATGTCGAGCCAGCTCACCGCCGACTGGAGCTTCAACGAACTGCTGCTGCCGCAGATCTTCCGCGGCGTGGGCATGATGCTGTGCATGGTGTCGATCAACAACCTGGCGCTCGGCACGCTGTCGCCGGCCAAGCTCAAGGGCGCGTCGGGGCTGTTCAACCTCACCCGCAATCTCGGCGGTGCGGTGGGCCTGGCGCTGATCAACACGATCCTCACCGACCGCACGGCGCTTCATACCGAGCGGCTCAGCGAGCACATCAATTTCGCCAACCCGGCGGCGGTGGGGCAGATCGCCTCGATGACCGCCAACGACAATGCCAGCGGGCTCGATGGCGCCACCGCGGCCATCAAGCAGCTCAGCCAGATGATCACGCAGCAGGCCTATGTGATGAGCTTCATCGACGTGTTCCTGCTGCTGACGGGGCTGTTCGGCATCCTCGCCTTTGGCATCCTGCTGATGAAGAAGCCGGCGGCCGCGGCGGGCGGTGGCGGCGGGCACTGACATATTCCGCCGCTTGCCTGAAACGGCGAGAGGTCCCAGGTCTTTGTTTTCGGGGCGTTTCCGAAGCGGTTGACAAGGGGCGGGGTGGGGCAGAGGACAGCTAGCGTCATTCCTCTACATCCGTCTGCTCCGTTTGCCCAATGGCTGAAATCGCCTCCTCAACGCTGCCGGCCCTCGCGCGCCTGCCGCGCCCCGTGCAGTGGACGGTCCTGCTTGCCGGCTCGCTGGCGCTGATCGAACTGCTCGAACTGGTGCATCTGCCGGCGGCGCTGTTCCTCGGGCCGATGATCGCGGCGATCCTGATGGGCGTGGGCGAGGCGAAGGTGCGCATCCCCGCGCCGCTGTTCACCACGGCGCAGGCGGTGGTGGGGTGCCTGATGGCGCGGGCGCTGCCGGCCGAGACCTTCATCGAGCTGGTCAGGGACTGGCCGGTCTATGTGCTGGGCATCGTTTCGGTGATGGCGGTGGCGGCGGTGCTCGGCATCGTGCTGACGCGGATGAAGGTGCTGCCGGGAACCACCGCGGTCTGGGGCTCGGCGCCCGGGGCGTCGACGGCGATGATCGTGATGGCCGACGCCTACGGCGCCGACGCGCGGCTGGTGGCGTTCATGTCGTACACGCGGGTGGTCCTGGTGGCGATCGTCGCCTCGATCGTCTCGCGCCTGTTTGCCGTCGGGGGAGTCGAATTGGCGCCGGCGCCGTGGTTTCCACCGGTCGCCGTGGTGCCGCTGGTCGAGACGCTGGCGCTGATCGTGGTGGCGCTGGTCATCGCCCGGATCGTCAAGGTCCCGGCAGGCGGCATGCTGGTGACGATGGTGCTCGCCATCGTGCTGCAGGATGCCGCCGGGATGAGCATCGAACTGCCGCCGGTGCTGCTCGCCGTGGCCTACACCGTGGTCGGCTGGACGGTCGGCCTGCGGTTTACCCGCGAAATCCTGGTGCATGCGGCGCGCGCGCTGCCGGCCATCCTGAGCTCGATGGTGCTGCTGGCGGCAATCTGCGGCGGTTTTGCGCTGGTGCTGGTGTGGCTCGCCGGCGTCGATCCGCTGACGGCGTATCTGGCGACCAGCCCGGGCGGCGCGGATTCGGTGGCGATCATCGCGGCCAACAGCAAGGTCGACATGCCGTTCGTCATGGCCATGCAGGCCGGGCGGTTCATCGTCGTCATGTTCACCGGCCCGATGCTGGCGCGGTTCATTGCGACGCGGATCGAGCGGCGCGCCGCTGCACCCACCTGACGAGAGCCGCGGCAAAGAAGCGGTAAGTCCTGTTTGCTAGAACGGCATCGGAGGAGTTTTCCGATGCGGTCCTGGCGCAGCGCCAATCTGCTGCTGGCGTTCCTGATCGAACTGGCGATGCTGACAGCGTTTGCCTATGCCGGCTGGCATCTGCCGCATGTGCTGTGGCAACGGATCGCGCTCGCCATCCTGCTGCCGGCGATCGCCATCGTGCTGTGGGGAATGTTCGCGGCGCCGCGGGCCGGCAAACGGCGGCTGAAACTGCCGGCGCTGCTCTATTTCAAGATCGCGATGTTCGCACTCGCCGCGCTCGCCTGGTGGGTGGCCGGCGAGGCATTCATCGGCTCGATCTTTGCGGTGCTGGCGGCAATCAACCTGATCGCCGCCAGTCTGTTCAGGCAGGTTTAGGCGGCGACGGTGGCCGGGGTGAAGTTCAGCGCCACGCCGTTGATGCAGTAGCGCAGGCCCGTCGGCGGCGGGCCGTCGTTGAAGACGTGGCCCAGATGGCTGCCGCAGGTGGCGCAATGCACCTCGGTGCGGGTCATGCCGAAGCTGCGATCGGTGGTGGTCTCGGTCGAGCCGGGGATGGGCTCGTTGAAGCTCGGCCAGCCGGTGCCGCTCTCGAACTTCACCTTGCCCTCGAACAGGGGCGTATCGCAGCCGGCGCACGAAAAGGTGCCGGGGCGCTTTTCGACCAGCAGCGCGCAGCTACCGGGCCGCTCGGTGCCGTGGCCGCGCATGATGTCGAACTGCTCGGGCGTCAGCAACTGCCGCCACTCGGCCTCGGTATGGGTCACGGGATAGGTTTTGGTGTCCATTTGTTGGCTCCCTTGTTGCCGCATATGTAGGTTCTGGGGCGCAGAAAAGCAAAACGCCACCCGGTGGGTGGCGTTGCAAGATCGTGTGATGGGCTTCGATCAGTAGACTTCGATCGAGGTGATGCCGTTGTTGAGCAGGCCCTCGAGGTGGCGCATGTCCTTGTTGAGGATGACGCAGTAGCTGCGGAAATTGCGGTCGCGGCAGGCGAGCACGCTGCCGGTGCCGACCTTGACCGACGAGAACGAATTGTCGAGCCCGACCAGCGAGAGGTCCTTGATCACGTGGCCGCCGTTGAAGCACGTCTCGGTGCCCGTGAAGCTGGCGCCGCTGTAGAAGCAGACCGGGCCGCCCAGGTGGATCGGCGAGCGCGCGGTCGGCCCGAACAGGCGCCACGGGCCCTGGCCGAAGCTGATGTTGTTGAGGCCCATCCAGCCATGGAGGTTCTTGGCGTGGATTTCGCACCACAGGCCCGTGCACCGGTCCACACGGATGCGCAAGCCGCCGCCGACGGTGCCGATTTCGCCGTAGCGCGTGCCGGGGCCGGTGTAGAGCGAGCTTTCGCTGTTGGTCCAGCCGCCATTGGTCCACGCCGCGCTGCCTTGCGGCTGAACGGCGAGAGCGGGAAGGGCGAATAGCGCAAACAGCGCGATCAGGGCGGTGCGGATCAGGGCGGACATGAAAAACCTCGCGGGGACGGCAATTGATGCAACCTTAGCGAGGTCATATGACCGCCGGAAGGGCGGAGTGGCAACAGTACCCAAAATTAGCGGGACGCTGCACGCGAATGCAGCGTCCCATCCAGTCGCGCGGCCTCGGACTGGAGGTCCTATCCGGCCGACGGCAACGGGACGATTTGAGCGGGCAGAGGCGATTGCTGCGCCTGCGCCGAGGCCGACGCGGCGGGCAGCAGGACGACGGCGGCGGTGCACAGGATTACGGCGGCGGTGGCGGCGCGGAGCAGGGTTTTGCGGGTACGGATGCGCATGTGAGCGTCTCCCTAAGATGGAAATCTTGCTTGGGAGAATGAACGCGGCGCGGTGCGCGTGGTTCCGGGGCCGTAATGGCCGATGGTTTGCTGCCCATCCACCGATGTCATTCCCGCGAAGGCGGGAATCCAGGGCGAGGTTCTCGGCTGTCCGCGCGCCTGGTCTGGATTCCCGCCTTCGCGGGAATGACACCGTGGTTAGTAGCGAACCTGGAGGAGTACCGCCTCAGCCGCGCTTCACCGGGCGCTTTTTGCCGTCTTCGCCGAGCGCGACGTAGACAAACTTGCCGGCGGTGACTTTTTCGCGGTCGGCGATGCGTTCGCGGCGGACCCAGGCTTCGATTTCGACGGCGATCGAGGTGGTGCCGATGCGGGCGATGGTGGTGTAGACGCACAGGACGTCGCCCACCTTGATCGGCGCGATGAAGGTCATGGCCTCGACGGCGACAGTGGCGACACGGCCCATCGCCACTTCATAGGCCGCGATGCCGCCGGCGATATCCATCTGGCTCATCACCCAGCCGCCGAAGATGTCGCCCGCGGCGTTGGTGTCGGCGGGCATGGCGAGGGTGCGGATGGTCAGCGTGCCGCGCGGTTCGATCCTGTCTGTCATGAGTGCGGTCCCAGTGCCGGCCAGCGGCCGGTCTCTTCTTCCCAATGCCTGCGGCAGAGCGAGACATAGATCGATTTTTCGATCGAGACCTGACTGCCTTCGGTGATGACGCGGCCCTGGCTGTCCTTGCGGACGACCATGGTCGCCTTGGCTCCGCAATAGCAGATGGTGCGGATTTCGCGCAGCGAATCGGCGATGGCCAGCAGCGCCTGCGAGCCGGGGAACAGCTTGCCCTGGAAGTCGACGCGCAGCCCGAAGGCCATGACGGGAATGCCGAGCCGATCGGCGACGCGCGCGAGCTGCCAGACCTGGTCTTCGGTGAGGAACTGCGCCTCGTCGATCAGCACGCAATCGACCTTGCCGGACTGGGTTTCCTCGCGGACGCGGTCGAAGAGGTCGTCCTTGTCGGAAAACAGCTCGGCTTCGGCGGAAATGCCGATGCGCGACTCGATCAGCCCGACATCGCCGGTGGCATAGAGCGAGGAGGTGTAGAGCAGCGTGCGCATGCCGCGCTCGCGATAGTTGTAGGAGGCCTGCAGCAGCAGCGTCGACTTGCCGGCGTTCATGGTCGAATAGGAGAAATAGAGCTTTGCCATCTGGCCGCCGCGGAGGGGTTGAGCGCTCTTCATGCCCGAGGCGGGGCAACCGGCACAAGGCGGGGCTGGCCGTGCCCACAAAAAACGGCCGCCGGGCGAGGGCGGCCGTTTGCCGATTGGGGTTCGGCATGGGTGCGGTGTCGGCGGGCGCACCCGGGATAGAGGCAAAGGGCGTCGGGTTGCGGATCCGGCGCCAGGGTCCGGACGGTTGGCTATCCGGACGATTCGAGGCTAGGGGCGGCGTATGACGTGGCGATGAAGCTTTTGCGAAGAAGAGCGGTGCGCTAGGACTGTCGCGTGGCCTTACTTCAGTCCCATTGCGCCGCACTATCGCGGGCGGGCCAAACCCCTTCGGGCTAGAGGAAAGATTTCGATGAGCAAACTATTGCGGACGATTGCCGGCGTGGGCGCCGTGGCGCTGATGAGCCTGGGCCCGGTAGCGGCTTTCGCCGACCAGCCGCTCGGCACCTACCAGACCACCGATCGCAAGATGGACTACGAGCTGAGGCTGTGCGGCAGCGGCGACCGGCAATTGTGCGTCAAGCTCGCGGACGCCCGCGGCAGCGCGCTGACCAAGCAGACCAGGAAGTTCGTCGGCAAGGACATCGTCAAGAACGCCAAGCCGGCCGGCACGAACGTCTGGAAGGGCTCGGTCAACATCGCCGGCAAGACCATGGACGGCACGCTCACCCTGAACCAGGGCAAGAATTTCGTCATGCATGGCTGCATCTACGTGGTGGCCTGCTCG
>Ga0153956_1000116_pt1 | contig 99184 bp, 82 predicted proteins | sample TSFL040MetaG_FD_104704 | JGI IMG/M metagenome (GOLD analysis project Ga0153956, IMG submission 104704) | Attine ant fungus gardens microbial communities from Florida, USA - TSFL040 MetaG | ecosystem: Host-associated > Fungi > Mycelium > Unclassified | place: USA: Florida, Wekiwa Springs... | reverse complement strand
CGATTCGTTGCTGCTGCGGCACAAATCTCTCGTAAGGGGTTATTCTGGTTTATGTTTTTTTCTTTGGAAATGACAATAGAACTGCTTTGCATAAACTTCCCCTCGCAACATGGAATGGATTGATAATCGTGGAAACAATTGTTGTTTTATTTTTAGTCAAAGTGATTAAATATGTATGCAAATGATAAACAAATATCAACAATTGTTCAATAATTGAATATTAATTATTCTGATCACATATTATTCAGGTTGTGGGCAATTAGGTAGCAGCCTTGTCCCTGCAAGGACAAGAAGCTTGTCATCCGAAGTGAAGGTCTCACATTTATTGCGAATTAGGCGAATTAATTGAATTCCACGTTGGATTGCTCCAGGGGCCGCGCACGACGTAGAAATAAGTCGTAGCGTTAGAAACACCTGAGCTAATGACTTTATCCACAGCCCAAGCGGCGATGCCAATAACAGGTTGTCCTGTAAGGAGTGTAGCAGCCACAGGAATACTGGAGGTGACATAAGGTGTAACGCTCAACGTAAGGTCATAGTCTTTAGCAGCCAAACCAATACGTCCGGAAATAGCGACACGCGCGACAGGGCCATCAAATAAAGTATCGTTGGTAAATGCATTACCATTTTCTAATTTAATATCACCCTTAAACAAATCGAAACTGTAACCCTTTTGAAACACATCACTAAAATCAAAATTCAAACGTCGTGGAATCGTTTGCAGGCTGAAAATACTCAGCATGCGCCCAAGATCCATTTTTGCACCGCTCGTTTGACTCAACTCAACAATTCGACCCTGCCCTAAATGAATAGACGCATTACCACTTAAAGAGGCAAGGCTTAAAGCATAAATAGGCGCACCCCACGTCAAATCAAATGTCAATTTACCTTTACCAGCCACAATATTATGCACATCAAATCCTAGGCTGCTGAGTAAGTTACTCACATTTGATGAGGAAGCATTGCCATGAATATGCGTCATGGTTTGGGTTAATTCACCATTCGATTTTAAATCAATGCGCGGAGAACCAATATTCAATGATTGAATCGTCATGCCTGTGTTACTGGGCACCGTTTTTAATGTCACTCCACCCAAAGGCATTTTATTATAAGTCACATCATCGGCAGTAATTGATAAAGCAGGCACTGATTTCAATTCAAATTCATTCACTGCTGCGCTAGAAGCATTAAATGTAAAATTAAGTTTTTGGAATTTACCTGTGATAATACTGTTAGGTGTCCACTTATTAGGAATTTGCAATTGCCCCATCGCTTCTTGACTGCTTAGGCTCATGTTCCAACCATTGGTCATCGGTGTTAATTGCACACGCGCAGCAGTTAGCGATTGTCCTGGCAACACTAATTTTTGGATTTGTAAATCAATAGTACGTAACGGCAATGACGTAAATGATGAAGTACTTGATTTACTTTGATAATTTTTAATTTTCTCCCAACTCAAGGTGTCCAAATTACCAGTGACATAAAGACCATCATTCGCAGGCCAACTCGCCTCGCCTTTACCTAAATGTAAATCGGCTGCCGTTAGATTGAGTTTGTCATTTTTATTTTCGAGAATAAGTGCTGCCCCCAATAAATCCGCATAATTTAACCGCACTTTCAAAGGCGCATGGGATTGAATCGTAATATCAGAAGAAAAACTTCTCGCCATATTTGCAGGCTTTGCATAATCATCAGGTAACTGAAGCGCAATGCCCACTAAATCAGACGTTAAATGAATTTCAATGGGCGCATCGGTTGCAAAATCAACATTGGTTGTTACATGGGCAGCACCTGTCGCCGTCGGTGACAAAGGTAGCTTAAGCCATTGCTCAATATCATTGATCGACAATATATTTGTTAATGTTGCCCTTATTATCGATGCATGCGACGCATTTTCAATGGTAGACAATTTCAGTTGAACTGGTTTTTTGAAGAGTTCACCACGAATATTATCTGCTGTGGTTGATTTCTCAGTAAATTGCAATTGACCTTGCAATTGACTAAGCACCAACTTCCATGGCACTAAATTAAGTTCTGCATTTTTAAAATTAAGATTTCCTAACACGGCCGTTGTGTCAGGATGATCGAGCGGAATGGTTAAACCTAATGTCAAACTCACAGGTCCCGTTAATTTTGTTCCTGTAAAAAGTTTACCAATGGTTTTATCTAAAGGGCTTGCTTGGATAAAATGCAGACCCTGCGCGAAATCAGTGGTGATAGCATCCGATTGCACTGTTAAGATGGCAGGTTTTGCAGCACCTAAATAAGGAATCGCAGCATCCACATGTGGGATAGTAATGCCTTCTATCTCAGCATGCGTTGCAGCAATACGCATTTGCCGGCCTTGAAAAATTAAAGCCGCGGTAATGTTTTTCAATAACGGCCAAGTCGGCGCAAAATTTAGATTTAAATTTCGAACGTTGGCAGAAATTAAAAATTGACCGGTTTTCTTCTCTGCCTGTCCTTCTTCTTCAAATGGAAAATCTTTTAATGCGCCCCGTAAAGTAGCTTTACCCGAATCAATATTGCCTGATAAAAAAGCATGATTTAGCCAAGTCACCAATCCTGCATCAAACACCTTCAAGGGCAAATAACGAGTAACTTGCGAAGCGTTTTGCAATGTAAAGTGTGACTGCAAATCAACAGTGATAGGATCATTATTTGTAGGCACGGTTAACGTTCCCTGTGCCATCAAGGCTAGGTTATCATCCAACATTTGCACGGAATCAAGTTTAATTAACCAATTTTTATTTTGATTAAGCTGCCAAACAATATCTCCAGTTAATTGTTCGACACGCAATGGATTAGCAAAGATAGTGTTATAAGTAACCACCGTTTGATTGCCATGCAATGTTAAATCACCTTCTGAACCATCCCATTTCACACTGCCAGTTAAATTCGCAAAACCAGGCAAATTTTTCCAAGGCTTGAAGCCTAGCTGAGAAAAATCACCCGTCAAAGATAGATGATTGATATCCATCGGATAACTTAATATGGTCACAGCAGCATTTTGTACTTCACCTTGCAACTGCGTATCCACCAGCCACTGATGATAATCATTAGGCAATAAGGGCGGCGATGAAAATAAAAAAGTTTTTACGTCTGCTAAATCAACATAACCTAAATTAATCACGGATGGTTTTAATTGACCGGTGGTATCAGGTTTGAGCGCTACATAAAAATGGGTTGCAGGCCAAAGGTGATCAGGTAAATCAATAAAAATATCATCGCCAGCAAAAATTTGTGCCTGACCTTCGCGCTTCCATCCGATATTACCACTTAAACGGCTAATCGGATGCGATGATTTATCGGTTGTGGAAACTAAATTCAAACCATACGTTTCAAAATTACATTGTATTTTTTGAAATGCTCCCTGACGCCATTCACCCCAACATTTTGTATTGGCAATTCCTGAATTAATTTGCCAACCTTGCCACGATTTATTTTGTAACCATTGAGGAATCGATACATGCGAAGCAAAAAGATAAATGTCCGCATTGATTTTATCTAAACTCAGCGCTTGACCTTGCCACTTCGCAGTAAAATTTAATTCGGTGGGCAATACTTGATGCAAAATTACTTTCCCAAGAATCGCATGATTTTCACCACTACTATTTTCAAGACGCAAGTTATCTAACGTAATAAAATGTTTAACGCCGGCGGCATTAATAAAATGCACATCAATATTATTTAATACCAAACGAGGTAACTGCATCACCCAATTTAAAACATTGGTCATTTGTGCTTGATTATTCGGTTGCGTTTGATCAGGTGCAGAGGGTAATTCTTGTAATGCATAATCACCAGTAGGTTTTTGGATCACAGTGACATCCGCACCACTGAGCATGATGCTGCTGGGAATTACTTTAAAATGCCAAAGACTTTTAGGAATGGAAATAAAAATACGAATGGCTTGAATGTTTAAAAGGGTGGCTTGATTGTCTTTGCGGTGAATAACCACCTGATCCAAACTAATTTCAGGTTGATATTGATACCAAGAAAAATGTACTTTTTTAATCGTGACGGGCAGATCTAACATTGCGCTCGCCCAGGTTTCAATTTCAGCTCGATGTTTATCGAGTACAGGCGTTAGCAAACGACTCATTACTACGATGATGGCAGCAATAAGGACCAGAATGGCAATCGCATAACTGATTTTTCTTCTAATCATTAAACAACCCTAAACCATCGGCGACAATCACGCAGCAAAATATACAACCATGGCCATAATAACATACTCGTCAGCGAAGCAAGCCAATAGAGGGGTGTAGTTGGTAATTCATCGATAAAGCCTTGAGTGCAATAAATCACGAATTGATAAATTAATACAAATACCAACACACTTAACCCTTGCTGCAATAGGGGATACATACGCAAACGGATATGCATCCGAGACACAAAATAAATCACGATAGTGAAACCCAACGCATGCTCACCCAACAAGGTGCCTGATAATAAATCAAGCAATATCCCTGCGACCCAAGCCGTGCCTACACCTACATGCAAAGGCATCACCATTGCCCAATAAATCAACACCAATAATACCCAAACGGGTCGGGCCCATAGCGTCCATTCAGGCATAGGCAATAAAGTTAAAATTAAGGCAATCAACAATGTTGTGCTTACCGCTAACCAATTATGCATGTTTCTGATACCACACTAATAATACTTGGCGGCTACTATCTAAATGTGCGCTCGGTTGCAGATGAACGTCCGCAAATTGCTTAGTAGGGTCGTTATTAACCGATACGACTGTACCCACCGGATAGCCCTCGGGGTATTGGTCCCCTAAACCGGAAGTAACGAATAAATCACCCACATGAACATCAGCTGTTTTAGGCATATACATCAAACGGATTTTATTGGCATACCCATCACCCATGGCGATAGTACGCATCCCATTACGCGCATTTTGCACAGCAATGCCACTGTGAGGGTCATTAATCAAAATAACACGGCTCGTTAATAACCCTGCCTGCATGACTTGCCCCATTACCCCGCTTGCATCTAAAACCGGCTGCCCTACATACACACCATCATGCGTGCCTTTATCCACAATCACTTGATTGACATAAGGTTCCGAAGCCACAGCCAACAGCTCTGCAATGAGTGTTTTACTTTTTAATTGATGCGATGACTTCATTAACGCCTTCAAATAATTATTCTCAGATTCAATAGCAATTAAACGTTGCAATTGAGAATGAAGTAAAAGTTGCTCACTTCTTAACTTAAGGTTTTCTTGGATAAGGTCATCTTGGGTACTCAGTACTGTTTTCAAACGCGCAATGGTTTGCGCCGGCCAGCTAACGATGTACTGAATCGGCCCCACCGGTAAAGTTAATGCTGCGCGGATAGAAGCAAAACTTTCTAACCGGCGATCCATCACCATTAACATAATGGCAAGGATCACCAGTAGTGTCGTGCGTAATCCTGATTGAGATTCATGGGTAAATATCGAGCGAATAAATCAGCCCTCCATTACCAGGGGTGGTCATTCTTTCAATAGAAAATCAACGCCTGATGTTTCTATCATTTCCAACGCTTTGCCACCACCACGAGCTACACAAGTTAGCGGTTCATCAGCAATAATGACAGGCAAGCCCGTTTCTTCCATGAACAGACGATCGATGTTGCGCAATAAAGCACCACCGCCAGTCAATACCATCCCTCTCTCTGCAATATCAGAAGCCAATTCCGGTGGTGCTTGCTCTAAAGCTGCACGTACAGCACCCAAAATACCGGATAAAGGTTCTTGTAAGGCTTCTAATACTTCGTTGCTACTAATAGTGAAACTGCGTGGAATACCTTCAGCCAAATTACGTCCACGCACTTCCATCTGTAACATTTGATTAGCCGGGTAAGCTAAACCAATTTCGTGTTTGATGCGCTCAGCCGTTGCTTCCCCGATCAACACACCATAATTACGTCGCACATAGCTGACAATGGATTCATCAAAACGATCGCCGCCAATACGTACGGAAGCGGAGTAAACAATCCCATTTAAAGAAATAATCGCAACTTCAGTGGTGCCTCCACCAATATCGACAACCATTGAACCGCGTGCTTCTTCAACAGGCATGCCGGCACCCATGGCAGCGGCCATTGGTTCTTCAAGTAAAAATACTTCGCGTGCACCTGCACTGATAGCGGATTCACGGATCGCACGGCGCTCGACCTGTGTCGAACCACAGGGTACGGAAACCAAAACGCGAGGGCTAGGACGCAAGAAACGATTTTCATGAACCTTATGAATAAAGTGTTGCAGCATTTTTTCAGTTACATAGAAGTCAGCAATCACACCATCTTTCATTGGTCGAATCGCACTAATGTTCCACGGCGTACGACCCAACATTAATTTCGCCTCGCTTCCCACTGCAACCACATGCTTTTGACCAGGCGTTTCCATTCCTTGACGAATGGCAACCACGGAAGGTTCATTTAAAATAATACCTTTACCCCGGACATAAATAAGCGTATTAGCGGTTCCAAGATCAATGGATAGGTCATTTGAAAACATACCGCGCAACTTTTTGAACATAGTAGCTTGACTTCCTTTGTGAATTAATTTCGGACACTGACTTCGCATTTTAATCAATTTAATTCCAAGACGCCACAAGGAAGATAAAAGCAATTACTCTTGGGTTACTTTAAGTTAGAGCGTAATTCAGCAGGATTGGCGAGAGAAACCTGTTTATTGCGCAAAACCCGATCAAACTCGAACACTTCTTGCTGTGAATCGAATCGTTTCACATAGATGTTTTTATTTTTAGCAGCCAATTTCTTGCTCTTACTAAATAGAAAGTGCTGCTGATCAAAACCCTGCGCCCTATTTTCCATCGCCACCACGTTCGGGTTAGCGCTTCGAATTTTTTTGAAACCGAGTGCCTCCCACTGTGGTGCCTGGGTTGCATCATCAAGCTCAATGCGTAATTCGCCATATTCTCTAAAACCCGTATGAACGACATGAGCGGAAGATTTTGCAAAACGCATTGCCAACTCAGAAAATCGATCTTGCCAATTTGCATGTTTTGTTTGGATTAGGTGGTTTAATGTGAGTTGCTTTTTCAAATCCGGGTGATCTTCTTGCATTTTCTTTTGAATGGCACGCAAAGCATTCACCGTTTTTTCATGCTTTGGCGGAATGCTGGCAATGATTTCTTCAAACATCCACCAGTGATGCGGATTGGCTTCTATTCTTTCTATGCTTTCCATGACCTCCGGCGATACGCCATCCCGAACCAACACATCTTTCATACGTTTTAAATAGTGATTGAATAAGGTGCTTCGCTCCGCTGCTTGGCGCAAAGGTTTTATAGGGGTTTTTAGTTTACTTTCAGTGGCTGCCATATAATCCAAAGATTGCAACGCACGCTCGATGGTTTTATAGGCATTCTCATGCAATATACCTAACAAGAATTTATTCTGTAACGCGTGCTTTTGTTCAGTTAAGGTTTGGTATAAATATTTAAATCGTTCCTCATAACTATGAACGGTTCTGTTTTTTGCCAAACACCTCAACACTGCATCGGCGGCTTGTTTAGCCACCACTCGCTCAATTTGATGGTACCATTTACCATCACTGCGCCAAGCAAAGGCTTTTTGAAGTTGTTCTTCAATTTCATAATAGGCATTGGTAAAGTGAGTCTCTTTTAATCCCATTAATCGTTTGCGATCACTGTCCATTATACTTTCTGGATAATAGCGATTTGCTTGATCCATAATATCCACTAAACTTGCAGTGAAGGGTTGAATACGGAAAGCATCAACTTTGCGCTGACAATGACCGTAATATGCTTCTGCTAATTGAACCGCAAGAGCCATGGTTTGCGTTAAATCGTATTTTTTTTCTATGCGCTCTTGCAATACTTTGAGATGATCTTTGATAATGCTCGATTGTTTGAGATGCGCCACCTTCATAGCATCCGTCACGCATTGCATAAATACACTTAATTGATAGTAAGTTGAATCGATAAATTTTTGTTTCTCATCCACCCCATATTTACCTGCATACGCCAAATAAGCACCTGATGGATCATAAGCCGCCTTCATTTTCAATGCATGCGCCACATCGAACGATGTTGCTTGCGCCGGCGCCGCCAAACCTAAATGGTATTGACGTTCATGCAAAGCTTCTTGCAGATTAAATTGTTGCAAATAAAAATAATTCAACGGCATCGTATCTTCTTGCTTCAGCGCTGTTTCTAAATCCATCCCCTCCCAAGCAGAGAAGTATGTTTTCTGTAAATCACCTAATTCTTTATTCCACCGTTCAAACACTGCCGCTTCAAAATCTTCCAGTGCTTTATCCAAATCAGTATATTCCAATTGATGCGTCTTTTTGTTACGGCGAATGTAGAGATTGGAATACTTCTTACTAGGATCGGATTGCTCTAACAACGTATCCCATGTTTCCCGTAAATCATTAATAATTTCCTCGCGTCTTTTCAGCAATGTTCTTTCAATGCCTGCTGAGTGATGATTCATTTTCATAATTAACTTATGCCAACGCTGAAAGTGATCAAGCAAAGTATTTTGAATACCGTCCATTTCTTGCGAGTAATACCGCTCGATCGCAGCGTCTTCACTCATGTTTTGATAAATCGTTTCTAAAGCAGCCTCTCGCTCACTGGGTGACAACTTTAATAAATTCACATCATACAACGACAATGCTTTATCACTATTGGCAATAATAGATATATATCTACCTAGTTCTCCATTGCGTGCGGTGCGACCCATCATTTGACGTGTAGTACGGTCATTTTCTAAATAAGTAGTCAATACCAACGGACGACGTTTATCGTTAGTTTTAGTATTAATACCCCGACTTACTAAAGTCGTGGTAAAAGTAACTACATTCGTATGTCCTCTTTTTTCATCCAATACTTTTCGCTCTTCGATCGTTTCTTTACCAGTGATCGCCTGACATTCAATACCTAACTCTTTTAAACGAGGCGCTAATTTCTTATAAAATTCATCTGTCAGGTTGGCATCTTCACAAAATATAATAGTTGGTTGTAAAGAATACGGCTTTTTAGACCGTGATAGTTGTTTTAATGTGTTAACGATCGCATCGAATTGCTTCGACCGATCAGCAACAACTTTTAAGGGCAAGCGCTCCAATTGACTGGGTAAATAAGGCGGAATACTAAACGCTTCTACATGATAATTGGATTTTTGTTCCGCCAATTCAACCATACTACCCAAGGTCGCCGAGATACCTAACAATCGACCGCCCTTACGCAGGTGTCGGTTGATATAATATTTTGTCATCTCTGATGCAGTTTTGATGGATTCGTCATCGATAGGAAAATAATACGTTTTATTTTTGTTTTTCCGTGTTTTTTCAGCTTGCAAACGTGCATGTAAGAATTGTTGAATACCATGTTCGCGCGTGGAGCCGTATTGCGGTACATTTTTATCATAAGGAACAGCCACTGAAATTTTCTTTTGTTTATTATTTTCTTTTATGGTTGTCGACTTGATAATAAACTCTTTACCTTTACGGTGTTGTTTAGCAACCGTTGCATAATACAACCACTTTTGCCATTGCTTATTAGAGACGTCTTTAATTTGCTCTCGATGTTCAGGCAATTTAATCGTTTTAGATAAATAATCTTTTAATTCTTGTACATCTTGGCGGACACTCCAAACCTTTCCGCGCCTTGGATTAATATTCAAATGGTCTACTCGATCCACAAAGTCATTAATCACCGGATAAATCCATTCATAAGGATTCACTGCATTGGCATTGGCTAAATTAAATGCGGTGAGATTATCGAGGGTATCTTTATCCAACTCATCGATAAATAAACTCTTAGGTTTCTTGCTCCGCAATGGTTCCCTGAATAATTTCGCATTTGCTTGATATAAAGACGATTCAGACATCGTTGAATAATTCACACCTTCAGATGTATAAGTACCCGTAGGACTGTTTACATCAATCAAGCGGCTCGGTATGTTGAAGAAGTTGTAAAAAAGATGCGATTCTTCTTGATCACGACGCGCCAACTCTGGTACCGCCGTACAAAAATCAACGGCCGCTTCTTTGGTATGCTCCAATGCAATTAACAAGGGCGCCAAGATACTCTTACCCTCACCCGTATTTAATTGAATGAGGATATTGCCGGAATGATTAATCGCCATTAATGCCGCTAACGTTTGCGTGGGGTAAGGGAAAAGACCACGCGTTCTAAAATGCACTTCTTGTAAAACAGCAAGGAAAGTTAACAATACTTTTTCTTTTTTATCTGGATCCGTTTCCTTTTGAATTTGCACTAACAAATCATTCGACAATATATTTAATTCTTTGCGAGTGCATTGAACAAGTGGTTTGACTTCGCTTTCTGAAGGTATTTGAATACCAAGCTCATGAGTAATGGTATTAATATAAGTAATTTGTCTTGCCAATTTCTCTTGTTCTTGGTCTGACAAAGATTCGTCGTCAGGCAATTTTCTAATTTGTTTAATTAATGCATCAATTTTTTCAACAGAAAATCGCTCAGGTGTGATTTCACTGCGTTGATTGAATGGATCCAAATCAAATTTCTTCACCCATTCCGATAGCGAATGATCTTTCACTGCTTCAAAAACACCTTTCTCCCCCACCATTTGCTGATAAGAAGGTGCCGGTTGATAAGCAAATAATCCTTGAATTTGATCAATATCAGATTTATTTTCAAGGCTAGTTAACTTCTCCAAAAGATTTTTTAATTCAGCAATGGTGGGTGGCGGATCTTGGTTGGCAATACTTGTCACAATTTTTAAAATAGCTTCTTTATTATTTTCTGGAATTAAACCTAAGCAAGCTTGATAAGATTGCCAATCTCCAACGGTCGCATTCGCATGTAGCTTTAATAAGACCTTGATAAATTCACTGGCTAGCGGATTTGTTTCCAATAAAGAAATCGTTGCATTAATGGCAGCAATTAAAGAAGCTTGTGCGTTTTCTTCAGAAACAGCGATCATCCCCATCAATGCATCAAAAATATCTTTCGCTGCAGGCAAATCCATTTTCTCAATTTTAATCACCGTCTCTAGCGGAAAAACAGCTTTGTTCTTTACATTATGTTCGAACGACATTGCTAACAAATGTTTAAATTGTTCAGCGGATAGTTTTTCTTGGTAAGCCATTAACAATTTTAATTGCCTAATGGCAGCGGGTATCAATTGAGGACGTTTAACATCTGGATTAGCCAAGATGCTGTAAATGATTTCCATTATTTCATCGGGAGCCGCCGTCTTCGATTGCGCTGCTATTTCAATTAGTTGACGATGACAATCGAAATTTGAAAGATGGCGATTTTTTTCAAAAAGCGCCCATAGTTTTTTAAAACCAATATGGTCCTGGTTATTAATCTGAATTAAACTATTAATAAACACATTCAATGTGGCTGCTTTCTCACTAAACCCTTGCAGCGAAACGCCTAGTGGCAGCGAAGCATCAACTTCACCCAGCTCACCTAAAATATAACGCTCTATCTCTGGACTATAAACACGCAGCTCATATAACTTATCTCTAAAGATAGAATAAATACGATCTTCTAATGGCTTTTTAATGAATGGCAGGATTGATTTTTTTTCGATAAACAATGCTAGCGCACTTGTTGGATCAACATTCTGTTTTAAAGCAGACCAGGCAATCATTACTACATAATTATTTAATAAAGCTTCAATGGTTTTATCCAAATCATCTAAACGTGCTAATACGGCCGGCCAAGACAGTTGATCTTCATCCGCAAGCGCGATACAAGACTTCAATTTACTAAGTAATTGATCTAAACCTAAATTGGCTACGAGAGGGATATTCTTTTTTAGTGTATCGAGTATCGTATCTAAATTAACTTTTTTTAATTCTGTGGAAACTTCCTTAATAAGATTCAATACAAGATCAGCCACGGGTTTTGCAGCAACAATACTCGTTTGCTGCCAACGTTTTTGCAAAAATTCCGCCAAATCCTGATCAATATCCTCTTCAGAAAATTTCATTGATCCCAATTCATTCACCACCCTTATCACTTCGCCCATGAATGGCAAGGCATCGGATTGCGTAATATCAATCGAATTCATTACACGTAAAAATGACGCTTGCGTCATCTCTGGAAGTTTATTTATTTGCGCTTGCAAGGCTAAGATAGACTCAAAAGATTGCTCATCCACGTCTTGTAATAAACTGAGCAACTGATAAAACCCTGCATTTTCAGATTTAATCGTTGACGTTAACTTTATAAATTTCAAAATATCAAAATTGCCTACGACAGGATGTTGATTTCGCAACCATTGATTATTGAGAACATTATAAATAACATTCCCTTTTTCTTTTACTACAGTGAAAATTTCAGAAAATATGGCTTGCCGTTGAGTATGTTCTGGATTTGATTTTATCCATATTGAAAATAGATGCATCAAATCATTTAACGAAGGCCGTTGATCAACATCAAGTTGGTTTAATTCGTTGTATAGATACATTAACGTATTTTGATAGTCTGTCAGACTCTTTCGATCAGTAATATCGTCATTAATAATAGCAAGAAGTGCATCAATTTGCCGAGGATCATCACCTATCATTAATTGTCTTTTTGAAGTCGCGCACAGTGAAGTCACGTGCAGCAAACTATTTTTTACTTGTAGCGAATTATCCGGGAGCTTGTATTGACCAATGGACGCATCCCATCGGCGTATCATTTGCAAATAAGTATTTAATAATCGTTTGTATTCTGGATTTTTTTGTACGCCCTTAGAAAACAATATTTTTTCAACATAACGGATATAATCATCCTCAGACTTCCTATCCGTACGAACAATGAAATTATATTTATGGCTTCCAACATCAAAATCATTGTTAGCAGAAGGGTATAAAGCAGCAAAAGTAGTAGCGAATAGTCCATTCGATAAACGATTTGCATATTCCTCACTACCTGATATCTTGTTACCGATTTCCAAAATTTTATTAATTGCCGCATAAGACGTGTTTGTTTTACTGTAACCCAATTGAGCAAACGCTTCCCTTTCTTCTCTAACGAATTCACTGACATTATCGAAACTTTTTAACACATCGAGATGACGCAGCTCTTCATCATCATAATTATAATGTTCAATCTTGCCATTAACGTCCCGTCTTTGACCTGGCGTTATTCCTTTAAAATGCTGAATTTGTTCTGCCAGTTGCTCATAAAAACGATAAGGCAAAGCCATGCCTTGACGACCAATAAAACGATAGAAATATTTTGCATTCCCTTCAAAATCGATTTGATTGATCAGTGTATCAATCGGTGGTGTAGTCACATACGAAAAAGTTGGATTGCTCGTTATTTCGATTTCTCGCATTTTAACTTTTTCTGGGGTAGGAGGTTCTGAAAAAATATTATCTACCTTTACAAAATAATTCGACCCCAATAATTGAGTACTTCCGTTCCACAAGTCCTCATAGCTATAATTACTATCATTTCTAGTAAAAATATCAAGCAAAGCATTTTTCATATTTGATGGATAAGTGGAATCGCGAATATCTTGCTTTACCTCAGCAACTTTCTTCTCAATATCTTGAGGATCTTTAGAAGTAAATGAATATGCAAAAGCTAGCTTGTCTCTTATCCAAATCTCAATAGAGCACAAACCCTCAGACACCTCTCCAAGCGGCATGTGTTCATCCAATGATAAGCGCATACTACTTGTGGCTAATTTATAATCTTCAAAGCGCATAGCGTAATAAGCATCTTCATCACCAAAATCAAGACCGTCATTCTCTACATGACTATGTAAATAATTGAAAAAATCAGAACGATCATCTGCCATTCGTCCATTTAAATATTTCAATTGCTCTTTTTTATCCGCCGCGCGACGCAAAATCCACAAACATCGATTGAGTGCTGTCTTTAAATGTTTAATTTTTGCAAATGGGCAACGATGAGGTAATTCCTCACCTCCCGTTAATGTTGTCACTTCCGATAAAAAATAGTGAAAAGCATTTGCTAATTCATTGAAACGCGCAGTACCTACATGCTCTTTATGTCGGGTCGTTAATGTTTCCCACCACTGATATTCGACATCATCCATCGTTTTTAAAAGATTTAAATTTCTTATACCCTCAGGTGTTAAAAACTCATTAAAAGCAGTAATATCCTTTAAAAATACCTTTACAAAAGCATCATACCTATTGGTAGATTTCAATTCAGACAACGTATTTAAAAATAGTGAAACGCTCTCATAACCATACTTTACAAAAGCGCGTGCTAAAACCATTAAGTTTTCATTAGTATTAGCTAAACCTAAAGCGCTCAGTTGAGCCTCTAACTGATTAGACCATTCATCAGTCGTTTTAGCGATTGAACTATCACAAACCATTAAACGGATTAACGCGCGACGGCGATCCGGAAGCGCTTTACTATTATCTTTTAACGTCTCGAATAATTTTTTAATGTCAGATTTATTTTCTTGATTACGATGTCCTTTTCTACCTTCTTCACCCAATAATTCAAAATAACCTTCTAATTGATCTTTCTCTGGGAGATCATTGAGCTTTTTCATTTGCTCAGGCGTCGGCTGGTTAAAGAAAACAAGCTGATCTTCATCCCCAATAGATAACTCTGGCTTTGAACTAAGATCCGGCAATGTAATTTTTAATGGCAAATCATTTTCTTTATCCACTTCTAAAGCAGCGTCGTAACATAAAACAAATTTGTCTGTCGTTTGCTTTAAATAAAATCCTTTCGGTAAATTATCAAGCACTAAGCCATAACCAAATTCACCTTGATGTTTTAAAATAATAGCCAACGCATCTTTTTCAACGTGCGTAAGCGCTCTACCAGGAAATGCCGCGCTAATTTTTTTTGCGTTTTCGCCTACTAATTGGTACCAAAAAGGAATTAATTGACTATTCGGATATTGCTCCTGAAAAATGTCTTCAATGTTTTCTTCATTCACTATCTTATTTAAATCTTTTTCTTCCACTGTCCGTATTAATGGCTTAGGTAGTGCATACCGTGCCGCAAGTTGGGCCTGACGCATAGCCATGGATTGAGATTGTTGCTGCTGTTGTTGTTGACGTTTTTGCTGTTTTTGCTGTTGATCCTCTTGCTGACGTTGAAATTGACGCTGGACTTGTAGTTGCCCTGCCGCAAATTTCCCTTCCGATTGTTTTCCTTTGGAAAAATTAATTTTCGCACGACTCACTTTTTTCCAATCTACAGACTCAGGTTCCACTGGAAGAAGTGGCTTTAGAATGCTTTCTTTCTGAATGAGGTTCGCTTTTCGCAAAGCATCCCGAGTAATGCTTCGAGTCACGTAATAAAACGTGTTTAAAAATAATGTCTCTAATTGAGGAGCCTGCATTGGCCTAACGAGACAAGGGTAATGGTGAGCCCGCAAAAAAGCGGCAAGTTCAATGAGTTGATTTGAATCTGCAGGCGCTTTAAGGGTCACGAAATATTCTTCAGACGTATAATCTTCACTATCAAGAAAAGATTTCAATGCCGGAATGTCTGAAAATTCTATATTTTTCATGTAGTAAGCTCAAATAGAGTCGGGTTGTTTTTTAAGACTTATTTTAATTATAGGTGGTAATTATATACCTTTTTTATAAAATTTGTACAATTTAACAGCTCCTTATGGGAGTAGAAATCAGTGCTTTATTTAGCTGCCTCCTTTATAATGCGACCCTTTTTAGATGCTTATTTAAATACTTAAATAAGGAACTGCTATGTCATTAACAAACGATGCGATCAATAAAATCGCGCATTTAGCCCGCTTAAATTTATCCCCTGAAGAAACAATGCGTTACGCGCCTCAGCTATCCAACATTTTGCAATTTATTGAACAAATGAATGAGGTAGATACCTCAGAGCAAGCGCCGCTTGCCCATCCTTTAGATATTTGCCAACGGTTACGTACTGATGCAGTAACAGAGCCGGATGAACGAGAAAAATTTCAGAAAATTGCACCTGAAGTTGAAGCCGGCTTGTACTTAGTCCCCCAAGTAATTGAAGAGGCGTAACTATGCATAGAAAAACTCTGGCCGAATTAGCCACAGATTTGAATAACAAAACCATTTCCAGTGTTGAACTTACTCAGCACTATCTCGAACGTATTCATCAATGGGATAAAAAATTAAATTGCTTTATTACCATTGCTGAAGAACAAGCGATGCAGGCAGCCAAACATGCCGATGCGCTTCGATCACAAGGCAAAGCAACTGCTTTAACAGGTATTCCTATTGCGCAAAAAGATATTTTCTGCACAGACGGCATTAAAACCACCTGTGGTTCTAAAATATTAGATAATTTTATTGCTCCTTATAATGCAACCGTCGTCGAAAAATTAAATCATGCTGGCATGGTGACACTGGGTAAAACCAACATGGATGAATTCGCCATGGGTTCTTCCAATGAAACCAGTTATTTTGGCCCCGTAAAAAATCCTTGGCACTTGGATTGCGTACCCGGCGGCTCATCGGGTGGTTCTGCAGCAGCAGTTGCCGCGCATTTAACACCTGCTGCCACAGGTACCGATACCGGCGGCTCCATTCGCCAGCCAGCTGCTTTATGCGGCATCACGGGTGTTAAACCTACCTATGGTCGCGTGTCGCGTTACGGCATGATTGCGTACGCTTCCAGTTTAGATCAAGGTGGTCCCATGGCTAAAACCGTGGAAGATACTGCATTACTTTTACAAGCCATGGCCGGTTTTGATGAACGTGATTCCACCAGTATCGATAAACCCGTGCCTAATTATGCAGCAACCTTAAATGACTCCATTCAAGGCATACGGATTGGTCTACCGAAAGAATATTTTAGCGATGCGCTTGATCCACAAATTGCACATGCCATTGAATCGGCCGTCAAAGAATATGAGAAGTTAGGTGCTGTTATTCAAGAAATCAGCTTACCGCATACGCATCTTGCTGCGCCTGTTTATTATGTGATTGCTCCTGCCGAATGCTCTTCCAATCTCGCACGTTATGATGGGGTGCGTTATGGTTACCGTTGCAGTGATCCTGTCGATTTGCAAGACATGTACAAACGAAGTCGCAGTGAAGGTTTTGGTAGCGAAGTCAAACGCCGCATCATGGTAGGTACTTATGTGTTATCGGCGGGTTACTATGATGCTTATTATTTAAAAGCACAAAAGATTCGCCGTCTTATCCGTGATGATTTCACTGCTGCTTTTAAAAATGTGGATGTCATCCTCTGCCCTACATCACCCACGCCGGCATTTAAGTTTGGAGAAAAAACAAGTAATCCCATTAGCATGTATCTCTCTGATCTTTACACGATTGCCGTCAATCTCGCTGGATTACCCGCTGTTTCCTTGCCTGCTGGCATGGTGAATCAATTGCCCATTGGCATGCAATTGATTGGCAATCTATTCGAAGAAGCTAAATTACTTAACATTGCTCACTGGTATCAAAAAGTCACAGACTGGCACACACATTCGCCAGAGGAGTTTAAATAATGGAATGGGAAACAGTTATTGGTCTTGAAATTCACGCGCAATTAGCGACTAAAAGTAAAATTTTTTCCGGTGCCTCGACCACATTTGGTGCTGAACCTAACACACAAGCTTGTGCGATTGATTTAGCCATGCCTGGTGTATTGCCAGTTCTAAACAAAGAGGCAGTCAGCATGGCAGTCAAGTTTGGCTTAGGCGCCAACGCTGCGATTGCTTCACGTTCCGTCTTTGCCCGAAAAAATTATTTCTATCCAGATTTGCCAAAAGGCTATCAAATTAGCCAATACGAATTACCCATCGTCGGTCATGGTTATTTGGATATTCAGCTTGAAGATGGTAGCGTAAAACGTATTCATATTACCCGCGCGCATTTAGAAGAAGATGCCGGCAAATCGTTGCATGAAGATTTTCAAGGAATGACAGGCGTTGATTTGAATCGAGCCGGTACGCCTTTGTTAGAAATTGTTTCAGAACCCGACATGCGTTCTGCTAAAGAAGCCGTGGCTTATTTAAAAACGGTGCATACGCTTGTTAAATACCTTGGTATTTGTGACGGTAACATGCAAGAAGGATCATTTCGTTGTGATGCTAACGTTTCGGTCCGACCCAAAGGAGAAACAAAATTTGGCACGCGTGCTGAATTAAAAAATATTAATTCTTTTCGTTTTGTGGAACGTGCCATTAATTATGAAGTAGAAAGACAAATTGCTTTACTAGAAAGTGGCGGCACAGTCATTCAAGAAACACGTCTCTATGATCCTAACAAAAACGAAACGAGATCTATGCGCAGTAAAGAAGAAGCGAATGATTATCGTTACTTCCCTGATCCTGATTTATTGCCTTTAGTGATTGACGAAGCATTTATTAATAACATTAAAGCCAATCTGCCTGAATTACCCGAACAAAAAAGGCAACGCTTTATCGATCAATATGAATTAAGTACTTATGATGCAAGCGTGTTGGTCAGTAGCAAAGAGATGGCCAACTTTTACGAAGAAGTGGTGCGTGCCGCTAACCAACCTAAATTAGCTGCCAACTGGATTGGGAGTGAATTGCTAGGTGCGTTAAATAAAGACGATTTAGACATTACAGAAAGCCCTGTTTCAGCAGTGCAACTCGGTAAATTAATTTCTCGTATTGCAGATAACACGATCTCCGGCAAAATTGCTAAAACCATTTTCGAAGCTTTATGGAATCAAGAAGGCGATGTCGATGACATTATCGAAAAACGCGGCTTGAAGCAGGTTTCTGATACAGGAGCCATTGAAAAATTGATCGATGAAATCATTGCAGCTAATCCAGGTCAAGTGGCTGAATACCGAAGTGGAAAAGATAAACTGTTTGGTTATTTTGTCGGCCAAGCCATGAAAGCTTCCGGCGGTAAGCTCAACCCAAGTCAGTTGAATGAGTTATTGAAGAAGAAATTGGCGGGATAGGAAAACTGACCCCGGATGAAATAAAAAACATTTCATCCGGGCTACATACTTAAATACAAAAAGCAGCTCGTCATCCCGAACGCAGTGAGGGATCTCCTAGAGTCACTTGTCATCCCGAACGCAGTGAGGGATCTCCTTGTTATTGGGAGATCCCTCTTCGCAAAACCGCTCCTCGGATGACAATGTTGTCCACTTTTGCAAGGTGAGCATTGCCATACCAGCGAACGTTTACCGTCATTGCGAGGGGACGAAGCAATCCTTTCCACTCCCCGATATTGCAACAAACTGGATTACATTCCCCACCAACATCCCTTATAATTAGACTTCATTCGCCAAAATGACCTTATAATGTCCCAACAAACACTGCATTTAAGCCATTTTTCCTTTTCCGAGTTATTTCATTCGGAGGGATTAAACCGTCTGGATGAATTATTTTTAAGCCAGTTGAAAACACATCATCCTGATTGGCATGGAAAACTCCTGGCTTACCGTTTAACCAAAGAATACTTGCCCAGCCAAGAAACTAGCGAATTATTAATTAGTTGCGCGACTTTTCTTGAGCAATTTCTAGCAAATTTATTCAACATTGAAGAAGCAGCAGCGGCTCAAACTATAAAAACCACCGCACATAACCCTATTGCAGTTTTTAAAAAATATTTTGTCTTGCGCCGGGCTAAAAAAGACCTCATCCGCGCCAAAGACTACCCCTCTTTTGCTAAGCTTTCCGAATGGCTAAAAACCGAATTGAACCAAGCCGCCTTTAAATCCGACGACACCGAACTCGCTATCGCATTATTAGGCGGTGCTTATCTAGAAGATACCGATGCCTTTGCCGAACACATCGAACAACTCGTCAAATGGTGCGTACAAGCCCTCGCCGATCCCGACGGGCAAGCTTTCGTAGCAGGCTGGTCAAGCTTCCATTTACCGGAACGCTTGGATTATGCCAATTTAGTTCCTTTACAAAAGCTACCCGATGATCCGCTAGGTCGCCTCATTACACCTTCTGAGCAATTGCGCTTACGTGATGGCTTCCAACTGACCGACCCACGAATGAGCGCACGTGAAGTACAAGATGAAGTGAATTATTGCGTGTATTGTCACGATCATGACGGTGATTTTTGTTCCAAAGGATTCCCCGTTAAAAAAAGTGACCCGGCATTAGGCTTTAAGAAAAATTCCCTCGATGTTATTTTGACGGGTTGCCCTCTTGAAGAAAAAATTTCAGAAATGAATTTTCTTAAAAAAGAAGGCTACACGTTGGCTGCGTTAGCCATGGTCATGGTAGATAATCCCATGTGTCCTGCAACAGGCCATCGCATTTGCAATGATTGCATGAAAGCATGCATTTATCAGAAACAAGACCCCGTTAATATTCCACAAATTGAAACACGTGTCTTAACCGATGTTTTAGATCTGCCTTGGGGCGTGGAAATCTACGATTTGCTAACACGCTGGAATCCGCTGCGTCATCGGCAATGGGTGATGCAACCTTACAATCGTTTAAAAGTCATGATTGCAGGCATGGGACCGGCTGGTTTTACATTAGCACATCACTTGCTCATGGAAGGGTTTGCTGTGGTAGGTTTTGATGGATTGAAAATTGAACCTCTCGCTGCTGATTTATTAAAAGAACCCATTTATCGTTATGAAAGTCTCAAAGAATCTTTAGATGAACGTTTAATGGCAGGTTTTGGTGGTGTTGCTGAATATGGCATTACCGTGCGTTGGGATAAAAATTTCTTAAAATTAATTTACCTTAGTTTAATGCGTAGACCTTATTTTCAAGTATTCGGTGGTGTTCGTTTTGGCGGCACTATCACTATCGACGATGCTTGGCACATGGGTTTTGATCATTTCGCGGTAGCGGTCGGTGCAGGTCTTCCAAAAGCCTTACCTATTCCTCACAGCCTGGCACCAGGCATGCGTCAGGCCAATGATTTCTTAATGGCGTTGCAATTAGGAAATGCCGCTAAAGCAAGCAGCCTTACCAATTTACAAGTACGTCTTCCTGCCGTGGTCATTGGTGGCGGTTTAACCGGCGTGGATACAGCCACCGAAATCCAAGCTTATTACATCGCCCAAGTAGAAAAAATTTCACATCGCTATGACGTCTTAACAAAAATTCATGGTGAAAAATACATACAAAAGCAGCTAGATGCTGCCTCGCGCGAAATTTTGGCAGAATATTTACAACACGCAAAAGCCGTGCAAAGCGAGCGCGAGCGTGCCAAACAGGCTAAAGAAGCACCCAATTTTATTAAACTCATTCGTGAATGGGGCGGCGTAACAATTGCTTATCGCCGTTCGTTACAAGAATCACCAGCCTATGTGAATAATCATGAAGAACTTAAAAAAGCATTGGATGAAGGCATTTATTACTTAGAAGGATTAGAGCCTTTAGCCGTGACCTTAAACGAACATGGCCATGCGGAAAGTTTAGTGTGCCATCAGCGTCTTAAAAATAAAGACAATGAATGGGTAGCGATGGCTGAAAAAGTGCATTTACCTGCACGCTCTATTCTTGTGGCAACAGGCACCCAGCCTAATACGGCTTACGAATTTGAACATCGCGGCACGTTTCATCGTGCGAATGCACAATACCAACACTATGAAGATAATGATGGCGAACTCACCGTTGCTCATGGCGTTGAACATTGCAAAGACCCGGCATTTGGACCCTTTACGTCTTATCATCAACATCAGCAGCGAGTGAGTCTTATCGGCGACACACACCCTGTCTTTCATGGTAGCGTCGTAAAAGCCATTGCTTCAGGAATGCGCACATATCCTAAAATTTTAGCTTTATTAAAAGACCGGCTACACCAGCGCGGCAATGCTGAGGAATATCAAACATTCGCTGAACACATGAAATACTTATTTACGAACAAAATTGTTGAGGTGGCACGCAAAACAGCCGATACACTCGAATTAACTATTCAAGCCCCTTTGGCTGCCAAACATTTTCAACCCGGTCAATTTTATCGTTTACAAAATTTTGAAACGTTGGCTCCGCGTATTGATCACACCCTTTTACAAATGGAGCCCCTTCCACTGGTTGCAGCAGAAGCACATCACGACAAGCTGACCTTCATTGTGAAAGAAAATTCGGCAACCGCAAAATTATGTGCGAGTTTGCAATCCAACGAACCCGTTTCTCTGATGGGACCCACCGGGGTGCGCGCGAAAATTGCCAGCGAACATGAAACAGTCTTGATCGTTGGTAACACCGATAGTTTTGCTTTCGTTCGCAGTTATGGACCCGCCTTGCGGGCTGTGGGCAATCGAGTGATTTATGCATGTCAGTACGACCATGAAGATGAAATTTATTGTCGCACACCATTGGAAAAAGCAACCGACACTATCCTTTGGCAGCAAAAAAATGGCCTGGATATTGTGGATGCTTTAATCGAACAACAGAAGACGCTAGGACTCATGGATGTTGACCGCATCTTTGTGATTGGCGATGCGCGTCTACTCCGCCGTTTCCAAGCCGCCCGAACCAATCAATTCAAAGAAGTACTGCTCAAAGATCCGAAAGTTTACGGTTCCGTGTATGGAAATATGCAATGCATGTTAAAAGGCGTTTGCGCACAATGTCTACAATGGCAAATTGATCCGGAAACCGGACAACGCACCAAAGCCGTCTTCGCTTGCTCATGGCAAGACCAACCGCTTGAATTAATCGACATTGGTCATTTAGAAGAACGCTATAAACAAAATCAATTATTAGATCAACTAAGTTTATTGTGGGTTGATCATATTTTTGCAAATTACCCGATCAAACGCGCCTGAAGCGCGATAGAGATATTTGCTCCCACAGCCGCCATGCTATACTGGTGCGATTCTTTTTTTGGAGAAAATAGCATGGGTCTTATACTGTTAGTGATTGTGCTTGCTATCATTGGTTATATTATTCTCACGTATAACCGATTAATTGCTCAAATTGAAGCGGTTAAAAATAATCAAAAACAAATCGATATTCAGTTGGATCGCCGCTTTAAAGTATTTGAATCCTTAATTAATGTCGTCAAAAAATACATGGATTATGAACAGACCACGTTAAAAGATGTGGTGGCGCTACGTAATCAAGCACAACAAGCAAAAGCCAATGGTAATGAACAAGAACGCATTGCTGCAGAAAATCAAATTTCATCCATTGCTTCGCACTTAAATGTCGTTTTTGAACAATACCCAGAACTGAAAGCCAATCAAAATTGTTTGCAACTCCAAGAAGAAATTGTCAGCACAGAAAACAAACTGGCTTACGCCAAGCAATCCTATAACGATAGCGTGGAAATTTATAATGCCAATAAAAAATCATTTCCTGCCTCAGCCATCGTTTCCACTTTTAAGGGCAAATTAGACATGGATTTCCCTTACTGGCAATTAACACCTGAAAATGTTGCAGAAAAAGAATCCTACACGGTTCGCTTATAATCATTATTAAAATTGCAAACGCACACCTTAAACGAAGGCAGCAATCATGATTGAACAAGTAAGTACTTCGGTGAATTGGCGTAAAACATTACGCCAAAACACTTATCGCACTCGTATCATTATTTTTTTATTCTTCTTCATTTATGTTTTAATTGGTGTGTTAGTCGATTTATTATTAGCTTCTTCCACTTATCCCCAAGCCACCATCAGTCAATTATTTACAGCATTAGCAACATTACAAATCTTTCCTATTGCCACAGCTATTATGCTTGGCGTAGCTGCTTTATCGTTGTTTGTGAGTTACCTGTGGTATGACAAGCTCATGTTACTTGGCACGGAATACCATGAAATCACTCCTCAAACAGCACGCACTTCTACTGAACGACAACTTTATAATGTGGTTGAAGAAATGAAAGTGGCTGCCGGGCTACATTTTATGCCTCGGGTTTATGTGATCGATGCAGATTACATGAATGCTTTCGCAAGTGGTTATAGTGAAAAATCTGCCATGGTAGCTATCACGCGCGGCCTCATGGAAAAATTAAATCGTGATGAATTGCAAGCCGTGATGGCACATGAATTAAGTCATGTACGTCACTTAGATATCAAACTCACACTCACGGCATCGCTATTAGCCAATATGTCTATTTTGGTTTTAGATATTTTGTTTCATCAAATGATTTTCTCTGGTGCACGCCGAGAAGATAACCGTTCGCGCCAATCACTAATGACGATCGTATGGATTTTACGTTTCACATTGCCCGTAATTAGCATGTTGTTATTGCTTTATTTAAGCCGCACACGTGAATTCATGGCAGATGCAGGTTCGGTAGAATTAATGCGAACCAACCAACCCCTTGCTTCTGCGCTCATGAAAATCAGTCAGGATCATGCCACTCACCACGATGCTTACCAAGCGGCTTATCAACAAACGCCGCATGAAAATTTGCGCCGCGAAGCGTATATTTTTGATCCCTTACAAGCAGACATGATGTCAGTGACATCGCTTAACGATTTATTTTCAACACACCCAAGCCTTGAAGCACGCTTAGCAGCGCTAGGATATAAAAGGCGTGACTAGCTCATTAGGCATTTTATTAACGAACAGTGGCACGCCTGAAGCGCCGACTCCGCCTGCAGTCAAAGCTTATTTACAAGAATTTTTATCGGATAGGCGCATCGTGCAACTACCGCGTTGGCTTTGGTTGCCTATTTTACACAGCTTTATCTTGCTAACACGGCCACAGAAAGCAGCAAAATTGTATGAAAAAATTTGGACACCCGAAGGCTCACCCATGCGCGTCATTATGCAATCCTTGCGTAATAAGCTGCACAGGCAAACTGACTTACCGATTGCGATAGGCATGAATTATGGCACCCCCTCTATTGCTGAGGGTTTACATGCCTTAGCTCAGCAGGGTGTCGAGCATATTCTCGTTCTGCCTTTGTACCCGCAATATTCTTACACCACGACTGAATCCAGCATTGATCGCGTACTAATAGCATGTAAACGATCCAATCAATTCACAAAGATTCGCTTCACTTATGTGAAGGGTTACGCTGAAGATATGCATTACCTTACCGCACTCGCCAATAGCATTCGCCCTTGGTTAGATGCAACGCGTCACTTAGTATTTTCTTTTCATGGCATACCTCAACGTTTTGCAAACAAAGGCGATCCTTATCAACAACAATGCGAACAAACCGCAACCGCACTTGCCAACGCATTGCATCTATCCCCGGCTCAATGGACATTGGGTTATCAATCTCAATTTGGTTATGATCGATGGTTGCAACCTGCTTTGTCTAATTTGCTGGTCGAACTCCCTCAACGCGGCATTTTATCGCTTGATGTGGTGTGTCCTGGTTTTGCTGTCGATTGCTTAGAAACCCTGGAAGAAATTGCCCTGCGCAGCCGTGAAATTTTTATGGCAGCCGGCGGCAAATCCTTTCGTTATATTCCTGCCCTTAATGATTCTGATGCACAAGTGGCTTGGCTTGACTTGCGAATTAAACGGTACCAAGAAACCGGCTGTTGATACTCGAGAAGGCTATGCTAGACTGAACTATCGTTCCTGCTTCGAGACACACTGCGTGTGCTCCTCAGCACGAACAGCCAATATCTTGAGAAAACGATGGTATTAGGGAAGATACCCGTGCTTACTCTTGCTCAGCTACCAAAACGATTCGTTTGTGCTCTTCTCGCATTTTTTATGATGTCGTCTTATGCGCAAACCCATCCATACGGTGCAGTTTTATCTTTACCCATTTGGAGTAAAGAACCCACCCATGTGGGTGGTTTTCAATTCATGCTCAACTACCACCCCTGTTCGCTCATTTGGAATCATTGGAGCTTATATTTTGATGGGGGCTTCAGCCGATTCACTGCGGATTCTTCTTACCATTCCACATTGAATATTTATTCTGCAGCGCCCGTTTTACGTTACACATTGAACCGTTACGCATGGTTCAAGCCGTATCTAGAGCTAAGCATTGGTCTTTCTTATCTCAATCACACTCGCTTCGAAGATCGAAAATTGGGCATTCATTTTGCTTTTCAAGACCGAGTGGGTGTCGGCGCTTTATTAGGATGTGCAGAACGATTTTCCTTAGGTTTACACGCCGTCCACTATTCCAATGCACGTTTATCAGGCCATAATTCTGGAATCACCATTCCGGTGGTACTGGACATGGGATATTCCTTTTAGATTCACCGCAATTAACTGTAATATAGAAAGCTTAACAATAAGCGTCGGTCGCATGCAAAAACGTATCCCCATTAAAAATCATCTTCAAGAAATCCAGTTAATCACCCAGCGCACGATGTTGGCGTTCATGTTTTTGCTATTGTTAATTTTCTTACTAGCGATTCGGCTTTTTAATTTACAAATCTATAAGCATGATGTGTACACCACGTTGTCAACAAAGAACTCTTTAGATCTTGTACCTGCCGAGCCCACGCGTGGGTTAATTTATGATCGAAATGGGGTCCTCCTTGCGGAAAACATACCGGTCTTTAGTTTAGATATTATTCCCAATGAAGTCAGTGACTTAAACAAAACATTAAAAGCATTAGAGAAGATTGTTGTTTTAAGTGAAAGTGACATTAGTCAGTTTAAAAAACAATTAAAACAACACCGGCAATTTGATGAAATTCCTCTAAAACTTAAATTAACCGAGGAAGAAGTAGCACGCGTGGCTGAAAATCAACATCGCATTGCTGGCATTGTGATTAAAGCCCGCTTAATGCGGCATTACCCATTTAGTGAAAGTTTTAGCCATGTGATTGGTTATGTGGGACGCATCAATGCACAAGAATTGGAAGAAATTGATCCTATTAATTACAGCGCCAGTCATTACATTGGAAAACTGGGCATTGAAAAATTTTATGAAGACGATTTACACGGTTCTGTAGGTTATGAGCAGGTCGAAAAAGATGCAAGCGGCAAGCCTGTTCGCGTCTTAAAAAAAATCAGTGGCATTCCTGGCAAAAATATTTACTTAACTATCGATAGCCACGTGCAATTCATTGCAGAAAAAGCTTTAGAAAACCATCGAGGCGCTGTCGTTGCTATTCAGCCTTCAACCGGGCAAGTGTTGGCCATGGTAAGTAAGCCTGGCTATGATCCGAATATTTTTGTCCAAGGCATCAACCAAAAAAACTTCCAAGCCTTACAACAATCGGAAGACAGGCCTTTATTTAATCGCGCCTTGCGAGGGTTATATCCCATGGCTTCCACCGCCAAACCTTTCTTTGCTTTAGAAGGTCTCATTTCAGGCGTTGTTACCGCAGACGATACTATTTACGATCCAGGTTGGTATGAATTACCCAATGGTGCTCATGTGTTTCATGACTGGCGTCACCATGGTCATGGTACAGTCACCTTAAGCAAAGCCATTATTGGTTCTTGTGATACTTATTTCTATAACCTGGCTTTTAAAATGGGTATTCGCCGGCTGGATGCGATTCTTACGCAGTTTGGGTTTGGCGATGTCACGGGGATCGACTTAGACGACGAATTATCAGGCGTGGTCGCTTCCCCTGAGTGGAAACGCAAAGTAAAAGGCATGCATTGGTTTTTAGGGGATACCATTATGTCAGGTATCGGCCAAGGATTTATGCAAACCACGCCGCTGCAACTGGCCTCTGCTGTTAGCACATTAGCTAATCGCGGCAAGCGCTTCATGCCCTATCTTGAACTTGGAGAACAAATGCCAGGGCAAGCTTATATGAAGCAAGAACCGATTCCTCTAGAACCCATTCAGCTAGCTGATGAAGAAGCCTGGGAAGTGGTGATTGATGCCATGGAAGACGTCGTGAGTTCTCCCGAAGGAACGGCTTACCGTTTCGGACGCAATCATACGTATACCATTGCCGCTAAAACAGGTACCGCGCAAGTGATTGCTAAACGCGGCGATCCTAATGAAGAAGACAAACAATTAAATGTCCCTGAACGTTTACGTGACCATCATTTATTTATTGCTTTTGCGCCTACTGAAGAACCTAAAATTGCACTCGCTATTATTAGCGAAAACAGTAGTATCGCGATTGAAACAGCGCGCAGCATTTTTGATTATTATTTAGGAACACCGTCGCATGTTAGACAACCTAAAACTCAAACTAAAGCATGACACCCGACATCAAGGTGTTTGGCAATACGTGCACATTGATGCCACGCTATTGTCCTTATTATTGTTTCTTTCTGCAGCCGGTTTGTTCATTTTGTATAGCGCCAGTGGGCAAAATCTTCGCGCCATTGAAATCCAATTTTCCCACTTCGTGGTGGCTTTCGGCGTCATGCTTGTTTTTGCACAAATCCCTCCGGTTTCTTTACAACGATCTGCTATCTGGCTTTATTTATTTGGGATTGCTTTTTTAGTCGTGGTTCTGATTATCGGACACATTGGCAAAGGTGCGCAGCGCTGGCTCAACGTTGGTGTGATGCGTTTCCAACCTGCCGAGTTGATGAAACTAGCCATCCCACTGACCTTGGCTTGGTACTATCACAAGATCCAACTGCCTATTAACTTTCGTTCGGTAAGTCTCGCTATTCCGTTAATTGTTATCCCTGCATTTTTAACCGCTAAACAACCCGATTTGGGTACTGCTATTTTATTAGCAGCATCAGGAATCAGCGTTTTATTTTTAGCAGGCCTCAGTTATCGAATTTTATCCATGGCAGGCTTAGGATTTGCTGTCACGGTGCCTTTTGCTTGGTATTTATTGCATGACTACCAAAAGCAACGCGTTCTTACTTTTTTAAATCCTGAACGTGATCCTTTAGGCGCCGGCTATCACATCATTCAATCTAAAATTGCCATCGGCTCAGGTGGTTGGTTTGGTAAAGGATGGTTAAATGGTACTCAATCCAGCTTGCATTTTTTGCCTGAACATTCCACTGATTTTATTTTTGCTGTTTGTGGTGAGGAATTTGGCTTTGTGGGCAGTTTAATATTAATTACATTGTTTATGCTGATTGTTGTGCGCGGCTTTTACATCACGGTAAATGCCCAAGATACTTTTTCGCGCTTGGTCGCGGGCAGTATCACGATTACTTTTTTTCTTTCCTTTTTTATTAACATGGGTATGGTCACTGGCATTTTACCCGTGGTTGGCATTCCCCTCCCCCTCGTCAGCTATGGAGGATCGTCCATGGTGACGATAATGGCAAGTTTCGGTATTCTAATGTCTATACAGACTCATCGAAAGTTGGTGACAACATAAGGATCAGATGATGCGACATGCTTTTATCCAAGCTTTCCTGTGGCTCTTTATTTTTTTCTCTTCCGTGGCACATGCGGACGAGGCATTTGTTAGTCGGCCGGATGTTCAAGAATTCATTAATCAGATGGTTAAAAAAAATCACTTTAATAAACCGCAACTCATAGCGATCTTTAAAACTGTCAAAATTCGCAAACAAATCATGCAACACATGAATAAACCCCTCGAGAAAGAAACGTGGAAAACTTATCAGCTGTTGTTTGTTAATGAATGGCGCATTCAACACGGTGTAAAATTTTGGAATCAATACAGTGAAGTTTTAAAAAGAGCAGAACGGGAATATGGTGTACCGGCAAGTATTATTGTTGCTACCATCGGTGTTGAAACAAAATTTGGCGAACGCATGGGCGATTACCGTGTGATCGATTCACTATCCAATATTGCTTTTAGTCAATCTACACGCGCTAATTTTTTCCGCAGCGAGTTGGAACAATTCTTATTGTTATGTCGAGAACAACACCTTGATCCCCTCAAAGTATTGGGCTCTTATGCTGGCGCCATGGGACAGCCTCAATTCATGCCTAGCAGTTATCGGCATTATGCAATTAATTTTTCGAGAAGTGGTCACATTGATTTAATGCACAATACCGTGGATGTGATCGGCAGCGTGGCAAATTATTACAGTAAATTTGGCTGGCGAATGGATCAACCCGTTGCCATACCCGCAAGAACCATTGGCGACCGTTATAATTTTCTCGCTAAAAAAGGCAAAATTAATCAACCCACCAATTTAAACGAATTAAGTCGTTACGGTATTATTCCTACTCGCTCTGCAACCTATGATGATGACTTAAAAGTAAAGGTCATTGAGTTACAAAGTCGTTATAACAAAGAATATTGGTTAGGATTTCATAATTTTGATGTAATTAAACGGTACAATTCCAGCGATCTATATGCAATGGCAGTGTTCCAATTAAGCAGCTATATCACCACACTAAGGGAACGATTAAATCATGGCTAAGATACTTCTATTATTAATGGTACTTTTATTATCTGCTTGTTCGCACGTCAGCAGGAAAGACGGTCCACCGAATTTTTATGTGGACGAAACCAGAATTCATAATGCTGTCCCTCGAGTAGAACCCCTCAGTAAATACGGCAATATGCCTTCTTATTGCGTGTTTGGTAAACGTTATTACACCTTGAACACAAGCCGAAATTATAACCAAGTGGGTATCGCTTCGTGGTATGGCACAAAATTTCATAGCCGCCATACTTCCAGTGGCGAACCTTATAACATGCTAGCCATGACTGCTGCTCATAAAACGCTGCCTTTACCCACTTATGTGGAAGTCACGAATCTACGAAATCAACGTAAAGTCATTGTTAAAGTGAATGACCGCGGTCCTTTTGAATCGAATCGCTTGATTGATCTTTCGTATGTGGCTGCAAAAAAATTAGGCATATTGGGTCATGGTACTGCGCGCGTGCGTGTCAAAGCGATTGATCCTCGTTATTACCGTAAATCTATTCTTGCCAAAATGCCACGTAAGCCTTCCCCATATCTCACGGCTACTCGATTAAAAAGATTAGGGATTAGACCGAGTAAACATTACGGAGTCATGTAGTGAGCAGCATCATTGCCATTCTAGGTATTTTGCTGACGATTTTTTTTGTCATTGGGACACATGAATCCGCTCACTTTTTAATGGCACGTCTTTTGCATGTTAAAGTGCTGCGGTTCTCAATTGGCTTTGGCAAAACCCTTTGGCGACATTACGATCGTCATGGCACTGAATATGTCGTTGCGCTCTTGCCATTGGGTGGGTATGTAAAAATGCTGGATGAATCAGAAGACACTGTGCCTCCTGATCAATTGCCATTTGCGTTTAACCGCCAACCTTTTTACAAAAAGTTTCTCATCGTATTGGCAGGACCTTGTGCCAACATTTTGAGTGCTTTTATTCTCTATTGGATTATTTTTTCAATTGGGTTTACTACCATCAAACCAATCATTGGCAGCATCACGCCACATTCGATTGCTGCTGAAGCAGGTCTTGCCCCTCAACAAGAAATCATGCAAGTCGATCATCAACCCGTTTCTTCTTGGACAGCGATTTTATTTCGCATCATGCTCCATCTAGGAGATCAAGACACGATTTCTGTACAAACCCTTCATCAAAATCAATCCCGTATTCACACGTTGCACTTAACTTCATGGCATGTTGATGATTTAAATCCTGACCCCCTAGCAAGCTTAGGCATTAAACCTTATGTGCCATCGTCTTTTCATTGGCCAGCCACATTGCTTTCACACATTCAGTACCCGCCCCTCCCCGCTGCCTATCATGCTTGGCGGGAAATTGTGGATTTCACCGTTTTTAACTTTCTTCTATTTGGCAAAATCATTACCGGTAAACTCTCCTTACACAGTTTAGGAGGGCCTATTACAATTTTTGAAACGGCAGGTGATGCGCTTAATTCAGGTGTTTTAGCATTTTTAGGGTTCTTGGCTTTTTTAAGCGTTTCAATTGGCATTATTAATTTACTACCCATACCGGGTTTAGACGGTGGGCATTTGTTTATTCAAGTCATTGAGTTTATCATCCAACGAGCCATACCCGAGCGCGTCGTATTACTTTTATTTCGCTTAGGCTTTATTCTAATTCTTTTTGTGCTTGTACAAGCCTTAATGAATGATATCTTACGTCTGTATTAATAACGGAGAAGACACATGAAAAAGATACTGATCTTCCTTATGGGTTGTATTTTTTCTTCCCTTTGCTTTGCTCAAACAACGACTCAACCGCTCACCGTTGCTTTAGATTGGTCAGAAAAGCCTACGCAAGCTCCTTTATTTATTGCTGAACAACAAGGCTTTTTTAAAGCTCAAGGTTTAAACGTTAAATTTATTAACCTACTTCACCCGGCATTGGCACCTAAAATGGTCGCCGCACAAAAAGCCGACCTTGCTTTAGCCCACGGTCCTGATTTTATCGAGCAAGTTGATCATGGTTTACCCATTGTGCGTATTGGTACGCTGATTGATAAACCCTTAAATTGCATTGTAGCTCTTAAAGAAAGTGGCATTGAAACCCTTGCCGATTTAAAAGGAAAAACCATCGGTACTAATGAAAATAATTTATCCACTTCCATGGTCACTTTCATGTTAGAGCACCAAGGATTTAGCCCTAAGGAAATTAAATTAAGTCCGCTTTCGGGCAATCCTCTGTCAGCACTATTAACCCATAAAGTCGCCGCCATTACCGGCACACTGCGTAATTTAGACGTCCCTAAATTAGAAGCAAGCGGTCATCAATTAGTGGTTTTCTTTCCAGAAGAACATGGTGCTCCTAACTACAGCGAATGGGTATTTGTCGCCAACATGGCTCACGCGCATGACCCGCGTTTCCCACGCTTTTTAACTGCACTTAAAGAAGCCGTTAAATATTTAGATGAGCACCCTCAACAAGCTTGGCAACAATTCAGCAAGCGTTATCCGCATTTTAATACGGCACTGAATAAAGAATCTTGGTTTGCCACGTTGCCTTATTTTGCAGAAAATCCATCTGAATTTAATCATGAAGAATGGCTACGCTTCAGTATGTTTATGCAAAAAAACAAATTAATTAGCAAAGCCCAACCTGTTTCTCGTTACACTGTTTCATTAGGATAGATTTATGTTGATATATATTCTTTTAGCCCTTTGTGGGTGTGGTCTGCTTTTTTCATTCATTATTTTAATCAAGCACTGGTTAATGGACGCGCGTCACCAACGTCTAGAAACACAATTAACGCATCTAGCTAACTTGCAACAACACACGGAGCAGCAGCTTCGCGAAAACTTTTTGATTAGCTTAAATAAATTACAAGAAGGTATTCATAGCAAACTGAATCTTTCTCAGTTAGAACAAACAAAATATTCAGGTGAAGTAAAAGAGCAATTGCAACAAGCATTTTCTAACCATCGGTTACGTTTTGAGGAACGTCAATTAGAGACGTTAAAGGTTCTACAAGACACGTTACAGAAAGGCGCCCAAGACAATCGACAACAAATCAAAGAATCGTTAGCTGACCATGCGCGCGAATTGAGTAAACGCATCGAACAGTTAACACAAACCACTGAAACTAAATTAACTACCATTAATGATCACGTTGAAAAACGGCTCACCGAAGGCTTTGACAAAACCAATCAAACGTTTAATGATGTGATTAAACGATTAGCCTTAATTGATGCTGCGCAACAAAAAATCACCGAGTTATCAAACAATGTAGTGAGCTTACAAGATATTTTAAATGACAAACGTTCACGTGGCGCATTTGGTGAAGTGCAATTGTCTTCCTTAATTCACAACATGATTCCAGAGCAGCATTTCAGTTTCCAATACATGTTAAGCAATCATAAACGTCCTGATTGCATCCTTTTCTTACCTGAACCATCCGGTAATATTGCGATTGATGCAAAATTCCCTCTGGAGAATTACCGTTTGTTAATTGATTCTTCTTTATCTGATGCGGAGCGGGCACAAGCTGAACGGCAATTTAAATTAGATATTCGCAAACACATTCAAGACATCGCTGAAAAATACATTATTCCTGGTGAAACTGCAGACGGAGCAGTGATGTTTATTCCTGCGGAGGCGATTTTTGCTGAAATTCATGCACGTCATCCCGATTTAGTGGAAATAGCGCAACGTGCTAAAGTGTGGATGGTATCACCTACGACCATGATGGCTGTTCTGACGACTGCGCGCGCTGTATTAAAAGATGCAGCCACACGCCAGCAAGTCCATGAAATCCAAAAACACTTGCGTCTGCTTTCCGAAGATTTTGAACGCTTTCAAGTACGCATGGATAATTTAGCTAAACGCATTGCCCAAGCTCACAGTGATGTGGATCAAATCCATATTTCCTCACGAAAAATCAGCCAACGATTTGTGCAAATAGAAAAAGCTGAATTTAATGATTTCCAGCTAGAAGGCCCTGTTTTTGCTCCCGAAAGCCTCCCGGAGTAATGCAAGACCTCCTAACCTTTTAATAAATCAAACGTTTTCCCACGACTGAAAAACTTGGCTATTTTGTCTATTTTTTGTATAATAGTGTCAATTTTGTTGAGTACATTGTACTGGGAGGAAAAATGAAACAATTCATCGCAAGTGTTATCGCTTTATTATTAAGCGCGAATGGCTTTGCAAACATCACCAGCCCAAGCCCATTGAAAGCCCTTGGTTCTGCATGGAAAACACCTGCAGCCCATCAAATTCAACAAACCAAAAATGACATCACGATGGTCTATGGTGGTGCCGACATTTCACGTCGCCCTACGTTGGATCCACGTTCCACAACTGCTTAGTTTCTCTTTCTTTTCTATAAAAACCCCTCAAAGTGAGGGGTTTTTTTCTATAAAAACTCCATAACAGGCTTAAAAGATTTGCGATGGATTCGGCTTGCACCATATTTTTTTAATGCTTCCAAATGCTGTTTGGTACCATAGCCTTTGTGTTGATCAAATCCATAATGGGGATACCATTTCGTCATTAACTGCATCAAACGGTCACGCAATACTTTCGCCACAATCGAGGCCGCACTAATGGCAGGCTCAGTGACATCGCCTTGAATGATGGTTTTTGCCATGCAAGGTAATGAGGGGCATGCATTGCCGTCCACCAATGCTAATTGTGGACGAATGGCTAAACGCAGCACCGCGCGTTGCATGGCTAACAGTGTCGCTTGCAAGATATTAATCGTATCAATTTCTGTAACACGCGCTCGAGCCACTGACCATGCCAGTGCTTTTTCGCGAATTTCATCAAATAAGCGTTCGCGCTTTATTGCCGTTAATTGTTTGGAATCAGCAAGGCCCAAAATGGGCCGTGCTGGATCTAATATAACGGCGGCAGCAACAACAGGGCCTGCTAAAGGACCTCGCCCTGCTTCATCAATACCTGCAATAAGGAGTCCTTTTGACTCGTTAAGGAGTGATCTCGTTAGCTTGGACATCGTGTGCATTCCCTGCGGATTGATTTACCAATCTTTCTCCATTTAAAGTTTGCGCTTGGTTTGCTTCTAAAATACGTCGAATTACAAACCGTGGTCGTTTACGTACTTCTTGATAAATACGACCAATGTATTCTCCCACCATGCCTAATCCAAACAACACGATACCAATTAAGAAAAAAGCCACCGCAAATAAAGTGAATACACCTTCGACTTCAGGTCCCATGATTAATCGGCGTAGTAATAAGAAAATCACAAAACCAAAACTTAACATGGAAATCAGCACACCCATCATGGTGAACATCTGCAGAGGAAAAACAGAAAATCCGGTGACTAAATCGAAATTATAACGGATCAGTTTGTAAAGGTTATAGCTGGAAGTGCCTGCGCTGCGCTCTGCATGAGCAACACCTACTTCAGTAGGGTTAGCCGCATAGGTTAACGCCAACGCTGGAATAAAGGTGGTGCTTTCTTCCGTTGAAGCCATTAAGTCCACAATGCGACGATGATAAGCACGCAACATGCAGCCTTCATCTTCCATTTTTAATTTAGGCATCATCCATTCTCGAAGTTTGTTATGCCATTTTGAAACTTTTAATCGCCACAATGAATCTTGACGGTTTAAACGATGGGTATTCACCACATCATGCCCGGCTTCCATGGCGGCGACTAATTTACCAATTTCTTCGGGTGGGTTTTGTAAATCGGCATCCATTGTAATAATAATTTGGCCACGTACTCGTTCAAATCCTGCCATGATGGCCATGTGTTGGCCAAAATTTCCGTTAAACTCAATGACTCGAATTTGATGGGGGCGACGGGCATGAAGCGCTTGTAATATTTCCGGCGTCTTGTCGGTACTGCCATCATTCGTCAAAATGATTTCATAGGGTTTTTTAAGTTGATCTAACGCTTGCGTCAAACGCGTGTATAATTCTTCCAGGTTTTCTTGTTCGTTATGAACAGGAATAACTATGCTAATATAAGGATCAGTTTGATTAACGGGTTGCATGTTTAAGCCTATTTATTGAAAGTTTGTGATGAATTATATCTCTGACTTATGAACAGTAAAACCATTCGTGATATTTTTTTGCGGTTTCGTAAAGCCGCCCCCCATCCGACAACGGAATTAATTTATCATAATCATTTTGAACTGTTAGTGGCTGTGATTTTATCGGCACAGGCGACCGATAAATCGGTGAACAAAGCTACCGCTGCTTTATTTAAATTGGCAAATACGCCACAAAAACTTTTAAAGCTGGGTGAAAAAAAATTAGTCGACCATATTAAAACCATTGGTCTTTACAAAACGAAAGCCAAGCATTTGATCGGAATGTGCCATCTGCTCATTGAAAAATTTCATTCACGGGTACCTAATCAACGTGAAGATTTAGAATCTTTACCCGGCGTTGGCAGAAAAACCGCCAATGTCATTTTAAATACTTGCTTTAAGCAACCTACCATTGCCGTTGATACGCATATTTTTCGCGTTGCAAACCGTATTGGCCTTGCAAAAGGAAGCACGCCTCTCGCTGTTGAAAAACAATTAATGCAGCGCATTCCACCTGAGTTTATTCATGACGCACATCACTGGTTAGTGTTACACGGCCGTTATGTCTGCGTCGCACGCAAACCGCATTGCCCTTCCTGCATTATTCGAGATTTGTGTGAATATAAACATAAGACACCGTCAGCTTTGTAGGAGATCCCTCGTCGCAAAAAACGCTCCTCGGGATGACACATGCTCGCTTTAAAGGAAAGGCTTTGTCATCCCGAGCATAGCGAGGGATCTCCCACTACTGAGAAACCCCTCATTGCAAAACGCTCCTCGGGATGACACATACTTGCTTTAAAGGAAAGGCTTTGTCATCCCAGCATAGCGAGAGGGATCTCCCACTACTGAGAAATCCCTCATTGCAAAACCCTCCTCGGGATGACACATGCTTGCTTTAAAGGAAAGGCTTTGTCATCCCGAGCGTAGCGAGGGATCTCCCACTGCTGAGAAATCCCTCATCGCAAAAAACGCCCCTCGGGATGACAAGCCTCTCTTCTAGAAGTAATAATCAAATGAAGCAATGATCGCTTTGTCGCTTTTACCGGTTGCTTTACACGTTGCCGATGTGCAAGCACCCACCACTGTCTCAGCACCCGTAGGACCATTCGCAGTATCACTGCCTGCATACGTACGGTCATAGCGAAATTCAATGCCTTCTAATGTATTTCTCAAAAGAGACGTTGTAAAAGCGGTTGAAATTCGACTTAAAGGCAAGCCTAACGATAATGCTTCATGCGTTTGTTGATAGCTAAGCGCAATGGTGCTAGGTCTTTCATCTAAAATGGTAAAGGTGTAAGCAGCTTCTGTATCAAACGCCCAAGGTTTTGCGCCTCGACCGTTAAAGGACATGTCCTTCTCACTAAATGCAGTCGTTGAGCCCACGAATTCACCAATAAGATCGATATGTTCTCCAATGCCAAATAAGCCATGGAGATTGTAGCCAGGTACACGATGCGAAATTTGTTCGTAATTTTTAAAACCATTCCCAATTTGCATGCCACCGGAATCAGCAATATTGGCAATAAGGCCTGCACCAAAATTTCCGTTCAGATCACCACATGAACATGGGCATTTATATTTAAAGCCAGCGTTTAAACCACCATTATTAATTTTACTGACTGAAGCAGCATGACTATCGCCACGGAAAATATAAGCCGAACCATAAAAACCATTGTCTTTTTGTTGTTGCATACCCAGTAACAATGCACGTGCTTTGGTTCGTGTTAACAAGGTAGTCACTGGTGTGCTCACCATGACAGAAGAGTACACACCGAACGGCACATAAAATTGACCAAAGCTGCCATAGAAAGGCGATTTGGAAAAATCACCCACGGTTGCAAATGCTTTGTTAACAAAAACACGAGAATTTGACGTGGTGTAATAACTAGTGGATTCGAATACATTGTTTCTAATGGGTGCGTTGTCATCATAACTGAACTCTACAAAACCCAATGTCCAATCACTGGGACCAAGGAAAAATGCATCTAAACTGACATTCGTTACGTTAAGATTTGTAGTACTTGGACTACCTCCCCTATTGAAATAATCCGCTCGACCTTCTACAACACCGCTTAATAATAAATGGGAATGATAAGGTTCTTTAAAAATTTCTCCACCCATCGCCATTAATTGTTTATGGATTGATTTACGAATATTCAATAATTGCACATCCAAATTCACGCTCGGGCTATTTACAATGAGGTTGGAACCTGAATATTGAATAGGCACGCCCACATAGGGACCCGTTGAAACAAACGCTTGGCCAGGCACATCAAGATCAAAAGGAAGATGTTCTTTTTCTTCGCAGATTAATTTAATTAAATCGCGACCACGCAAGGGTTTGCCCTGCAACATCACATTTGAAGAACCATAATCATCGTCGGCAGGTTCCTCATCTAATTCAGGGCCGCTGACATTGGTGGGTTCATCATTATTTCCTAACCGCAATTTGGCGCGATGCGTATGTTTCTTGTGCACAAGCACACCATGATGCATTTGTTTTTTTAGCGACTTCACTTCTTGCTTTAATTCTGTAACTTGAGTTTCAAGCGCTTTGGTTTTTGCTGATTGAGATGAACTAGCAATCTCGCCCTCATCACTGGGGGTTGCCCACACAGGCGCTATTGCCAAACCACACAAACAAAAAAGAGCGCAAACCGTCTTATTGCGGATTTCCATAAGAGCACTCCGGTAGAAAATTTTAAGAGGGATGCAAGTTAGCAAAAAAAAAGTGGCATCTCAAGCGAAATACAGTAAACTTTCTTATCTTGCGCAATAACTTGTCGACTAATTCATATGAAACGATGGTTAACTTTCCGGCTGGATGAATTGAAAGCGGTTATGCTTGGAATAGCTCTAGCATTTGCTTTTGCCCCTTTCGAATTATTTCCCTTAGCCATCATTGCTCCCGCTGGCTTATTGGCCTTAATTTTACCCGCTTCGCCAAAACGCGCATTTTGGTTAGGTTTTTGCTTTGGCGTAGGCCTCTTTGGTGCAGGGGTCTATTGGATATACATCAGTGTCCATAACTACGGCGAGGTGCCTTATTTATTGGCAACACTTATCACCGCTGGCTTGGTAGGCATACTTGCTCTTTTCCCGAGTACCACTTGTTACTTCACTACCCGGTATTTTCCCGTCAATAATTTAGCCAAGTGTATTTATGCTTTTCCTGCGATTTGGCTCACGATAGATTGGATACGCAGTTGGATTGGCTGTGGTTTCGCGTGGTTATTTTTGGGCTATAGCCAAACCAACTCTCCTTTACGGGGTTATGCACCCATTTTAAGCATCTATGGCGTTTCGCTTGCGGTACTCATCAGTAGTGGTTTAGCCGTACATGCTTATCAGCAATTTAAACAAAATCAATTCCAACGCATGTACTTAAATTTAGTTGCCTTTGTCAGTATTTGGATACTGGGCGCTTTGCTCTCATTAATACCTTGGACCTCGATAAGTGGCAAACCACTGACCGTGAGTTTAATTCAAGGCAATATCCCGCAATCGATGAAATGGTCACCTGAACATGTCAATCTGTCCTTTGAGCGCTACGAAACACTGACCAATGCTTTATGGGGGAAAAGTGATCTTATTGTTTGGCCAGAGGCAGCCATTCCTGTCAGTTTGCAAAATGCCGCCGAATTTATTCAACATCTGGATGACAAAGCGATCGCTCATCATGCGCAATTAATTTTAGGTATTCCGATTCAAAGCCCCACCGGTGACACATTTTACAATGCGATTGTCACGCTGGGTAAATCAAAACGAACTTACGTAAAACGCCGTTTAGTTCCCTATGGCGAATATGTGCCTTTCCAACGTTTTTCTTCGCACATTCTTAATTTTATGAATGTCCCCATGGCGAATATGGAGCCAGGAAAATCTATCCAGCCACCTTTGTTAGTCGGTGATGTTAAAATAAATGCCTCCATTTGTTTTGAAATTACTTTCCCAGAATTGATTAACACGCGTGATAGAAATATTGGCATGTTATTAACCGTTACCAATGATGCTTGGTTTGGACAATCAACCGCCCAAGCCCAACACTTGCAAATGGCACAAATGCGCGCCATTGAATTAGGACGCCCTGTGTTATTTGCAAGTAATGATGGCATCACCGCAATTATTAATGCCCAAGGACAAATCATCGAAGCCGCTCCAGCACACGTCCCCTATGTGTTGACAAGCAAAGTACAACCCATGGTAGGGTTAACACCTTGGATGACCAACGGGATGGATCCTCTGTTAGTAATCATTGTTTGTTTGTTAATTGCAGCCAAACGATCTACTTATCGCTCAAATATCAGCGCAGAAGCTGCGCTTCTCTCAAAAAATTAAAATAGACGAGACAACGATGGAAGAACAATACAAACCTCTTGATATTGAATCCAATGCCCAACTGTATTGGCAAACCAAAAAATCTTTTCAAGTGACCGAAGATGTCAATAAAGAAAAGTTTTATTGCTTATCGATGTTGCCTTACCCCAGTGGTCGCTTGCACATGGGTCACGTGCGCAATTACACGATTGGCGATGTGATTACTCGCTATCAACGCATGCTTGGCAAAAATGTCTTACAACCCATGGGATGGGATGCCTTTGGTTTACCCGCAGAAAATGCTGCTATCAAAAATAAAATTCCACCTGCGAAATGGACTTATCAAAACATTGAAGAAATGCGTAAACAAATGCAGCAAATGGGTTTTGGTTATGATTGGAGTCGTGAAGTTACCACGTGTCATCCCGATTATTACCGCTGGGAGCAATGGTTTTTTTTACAGTTATATAAAAAAGGTTTGGTTTACAAAAAAAAGGCGGAAGTAAATTGGGATCCGGTTGATCAAACTATTCTTGCCAATGAACAAGTGATTGATGGACGCGGCTGGCGTTCAGGTGCTTTGGTTGAACGCAAAGAAATTCCACAATGGTTTTTAAAAATTACTTCCTATACTTCTGAGCTATTAAATGACATTGATAAACTCACGGGTTGGCCAGAGCAGGTCAAATCCATGCAACGCAATTGGATTGGACGCTCAGAAGGTGTGGATATTAAATTTGAAATCGATGCGCAACATGCATTAACGGTTTATACCACGCGCGCAGATACATTGTTTGGTGTTTCATTTATTGCACTGGCACCTCAACATCCCTTAGTAAAACAACAAGCCGAGCAACATCCGGCATTAGAAAAATTTGTCGAAGAATGCCGTAATATCAAAATGTCTGAAGCTGAAATGGCTACCATGGAAAAACGTGGTATGCCTTTAGGCATTTCAGTGAAACATCCTATCAGTGGTGATGTGTTACCTGTGTGGGTAGCCAACTTTGTAGTAATGGATTACGGTTCCGGCGCATTAATGGCCGTACCCGCACACGATCAACGCGACTTTGAATTTGCAACGAAATACCAGCTACCTATCAACGTGGTCATTCAAAGTGATAAAGCCTGGGATTATCAAAAAAATGCATTCACCGCCGATGGTACCTTAGTCAATTCCGGCGAATTTAGCGGTTTAACTTCACAGGAAGCACGCGATAAAATCGCTAGTTATCTTGAGCAGCATCATTTGGGCTCACGCAAAATTAATTACCGCCTAAGAGATTGGAGTATCTCGCGTCAACGTTATTGGGGCACACCCGTACCTATTATTCATTGCCCACAATGCGGCGCTGTTCCTGTTCCAGAAAAAGATTTACCGGTAGTTTTGCCTGAAGATGTGCAATTTACGGGTGTCATCTCACCGCTAAAATCACTGCCGGCTTTTTTTGAAACCACTTGCCCCACTTGCCATGGACCTGCTCAACGTGAAACCGATACCTTTGACACTTTCATTGAATCCTCTTGGTATTACGCACGTTATACCTGTAAAAAACAAAATAACGCCATGTTAGATGGCCGTGCCAATTATTGGCTACCCGTTGATCAATACATTGGCGGTATTGAACACGCTGTATTGCATCTTTTATACGCGCGGTTTTTTCATAAACTGATGCGAGATGAAGGTTTAGTCAATAGTGATGAACCTTTCACCCGCTTATTAACGCAAGGCATGGTATTAAATAATGGCGTTAAAATGTCAAAATCAAAGGGCAATGTGGTCGATCCGCAATCATTGATTGAGCATTATGGTGCAGATACCGTAAGGTTATTTGTGATGTTTGCGGCACCACCAGAACAAAGTTTAGAGTGGTCAGACAGTGGCGTAGAAGGCGCATTTCGCTTTCTAAGACGCTTATGGACATTTGGCTATGAAAATAGAAACAACATTCGCCAACAAAATCGTCTCGCCCCATCCACCTTCGCCAACATGCCTTGGGATAAGATAAATGCCGAACAAATGAATCTTTTCCGTCAACTGTATGAAATCGTGGATCAAGTGAAATTTGATTATGAGCGTCAACAATACAATACCGTCGTATCGGGATGCATGAAAATATTCAATCTGCTTACCAAGCTTGAAACAACACAAGCTAAAACAGAAGCGCAAGGCATCATCATTCAAAAAGGCTTTAGTATCTTATTACGCTTACTGGCACCCATTACACCACATATCACGCATCAACTTTGGCAAGATTTGGATTATGACGGAATCATTTTAGAAGCCGAGTGGCCAAAATCCAATTTAGCGGCTTTTAAGATTGATACCATTGAGCTCGTGGTTCAAGTGAATGGCAAGTTGCGTGGGCACGTACGCGTTCCCTCTGATGCTGATAATCATTTAATCGAAAGTACAGTGAAAGACAACCCAAAAATACAAACAGCCATTCACGGTAAATCTATCAAAAAAATCATTACCGTGCCTGGCAAATTAGTGAATGTGGTTACCGGTGATTAACAACGGATTGAAATTCATTCAGTATTTATGCCTTCTTGGGATGGCACTTCTTGTTACTGCCTGCCAATTCCACTTGCAAGGCGGCATGCATTTAGCGCCCCCTCTGCGTCGTTTGTACTTACAAACCTCTGACCCTTATGGTTCACTGGTGCGTTACTTAAGCCAATATTGTAAGATGTCCAATGTTGAGTTGGCTTCATCACCTAAAGAGGCAACGACTATTTTGGTCATTCTTAAAGATACTAACTCTCAATCCTTATTAAGCGTCAGCGGAACCCAACAAACCCGTCAGTATAATTTGATTACAAGCGTATCTTTTGAAATCACGGATGCGAAGGGGCAGCTATTAGTACCTCCACAAACTTTAACTGAAGCACGAGCCATCACCGTACAATCCAATCAAATTTTAGGTAGTAGTAATGAATCGGTGCAGTTTTATCAACAAATGCATCGATCCTTGGCTTACGCTATTATGAACCGACTAGCCTCACAAGAAGTTTCTCAAGCCGTGATGAATGCCTGCCGATGAAACTAACCCACTTTCAACTCGAAGCACACCTCAATAAAAAATTAGCCCCTGTTTATTTGGTAGGGGGAGAAGAAGTATTGTTAAAACAAGATGCCGTTCGGCTTATCAAGCAAGCAGCGCTTACTGCAGGATATACAGAACAAATTCGCATTGTGCCAGACAGTGGATATGATTGGGATCAACTTTTTTCAATTTTGCAGGCTGCTTCATTATTCAGTGAAAAACGCATTATCGAATTTAATTTTCAGCAGCACGTACCCAATAAAACTGCTGGTACCATTTTACGTGATTATGCGCAAAACCCCTCGCCTTCCCAGATCGTATTAATTACTTTAGGAAAAATCGACGAGAAAACTAGTAAAAGTCATTGGTATACAGCTTTAGAAAAAATAGGCATCGCACTCACTTTATGGCCGATTCCCCGCGAACAATTTCCGCAATGGGTGATACAACGCGCTAAAAAACACAATGTGACGCTGTTACCCGAAGCAGCACACATACTCGCTGATTTAACTGAGGGAAATTTAAGTGCCGCTGTTCAAGCCATCGAAAAAATCAATCTCTTAAATGTTAATTCGCCTATTAATGCTGCCACCATTCAAACACTACTTGTTGATGAAAGCCATTTTTCGATTTTTGATTTTGTAGAAAATTTAATTTCCGGCAGCCATGCGAGAGCACTCCATATTCTTGAAAATTTGCAAGGAGAAGGCACAGAGCCTGCAATTATTTTATGGGGCATCGTGCGCGAATTACGCCTGTTGGCTGAGCTGAGTCAACTGAGGCAGCAAGGCTCAACCTGGGAGAGTTTGTTTCAAACGCATCGCATATTTAATCGTCGTCAAACAGCCATTAAACAATTTTTAACCTGCCATTCGATATCCGATTGTTGGGAATACCTTGCTCATGCTGCTCAGATTGATAAGATAATTAAAGGTGCCTTAACCGGAAACATTTGGCAATCCTTACAACTGTTTTGTTTAAGAATGTGACTCCAAAAAATGATGCAGACCCTTCAAACCATTGGCGTATTAGGCGGCACCTTTGATCCCATCCATGTTGGCCACTTGCGTTTGGCAATCGAATGTCAAACTCAACTGAAACTCGATGCGATTCATCTTATTCCCAGTCATCAGCCTGTTCATCGTCCCAGGGCAATTGCGACTGCCGAGGAACGGCTTGCAATGCTTAAGGCAGCAGTAAAAGATACTAATTTGGTAGTTGATCCGCGTGAAATTCAGCAACAAAAACCGATGTATACCATTGACACATTAATGCAGCTTCGGGAAGAAATGCCAGAACGTTCCTTAAGTCTTTTGATTGGAATGGATGGTCTTTTAAGCTTTGATACCTGGCACCGTTACACAGAGATCCTTCATTATGCACACATTGTGGTTGCCTATCGACCACCCTACGCTTTACCGGCAGAAGGCAGTTTAGCCGGCTGGTTTAAACAACATTTAGAGCCCAATCATGCTTGCATCCATCAACAAAAAGCCGGGGGCCTTTTTCTTTTGCCTATTCCACTTTTAGAAATCTCTGCTTCTGAGATAAGAAAACAATTTGCAATAGGTGGCAATCCAAGGTATTTATTGCCCGAGGCAGTTTATCAATACATACAATCACACGGTATTTATACATCATGAAACCAGAAGAATTACGCGATCTTGCTATTACCACCCTTGAAGACATGAAAGGCATTGATATTGTTTCCATTGATGTGCGTTCATTAACCAGCATTGCAGATTACATGATCATCTGCACCGGCCGCTCAACGAAGCACGTGAAAGGCTTGGCGGAAGCAGTGGCACAAAAAGCAAAAGAAGCACAATCTTCTGTAGTTCGCACTGAAGGCGATCGTGAAAGTGAATGGCTTCTTGTTGATTTAGGCGACATTGTTGTCCATGTCATGCTTGCTCAAACTCGAACTTTCTACAGTCTTGAGGATTTATGGGAGCCCGTTAAAGAACTGCGGGATCATAAAGCCAAATAACATGCGTATCCGCCTTTTAACCATTACGCATAAATTACCTGCATGGATTAAGGAAGGTTATGAAGACTATGCAAAGCGCTTGCCACCCACTTGCGTCTTGGAACTTATCGAAATACCCGCGGAAAAGCGTACAGCGCAGGCGGATTTAAAGCGTATCAAAGAGCGCGAAGGCGAGAAACTACTAGCAGCAATTAAGCCCAACCACCGAGTCATTGCCTTGGATGTGAAAGGTAAGCTTTGGTCCACGGAACAACTTTCAGAACACCTCGCAGAATGGTTACAAGGCGGACAGCATATTGATTTATTAATCGGTGGACCCGAAGGCTTATCGTCTGCTTGTCTCAATAAAGCGCAAATCGCTTGGTCACTCTCTCCTCTCACTTTTCCACACTTCATCGTGCGCCTTATCCTGGCTGAACAAATTTACCGCGCTTACAGCATTTTGCAGCAACATCCTTATCATCGTTAGAAGAAGAGACGTCATCCTGAGCAAAGCGAAGGATCTCCTTACTATATAGATAGTAAGGATTGTACAAGCCCCTCACTCTCGGCATCGAAGCGATATTTGTCATGCCAGCATGCTTTTAGCTGGCAATCCACTTTCGTTACCTTGTTTTTGATAAGATATATCTAATCTTATTCTCTATAATTGAAATAATTAGCTAACTATACAGACTATGTTTGTTTCATCTTTTTCGCTCGCAGGCATAAAACCAAATTTTTCATATAATTTTTTGGCTGTATCTGTAAAAACGATCCAAGCTGGTATTTTTTTAAACAAAGGATCAGAAAAAATTTGATCCATCAATGCCTTGCCCACACCTTTACCACGATAAGGCTTACTTACTACCACATCCCATAATGAAGCAAAAGAATGATTATCAGTAACTACCCGAGCGAAACCAATAATTTCATTATTATAGCCTGACAACATAAAACACTCTGCATTCTCGACCAAAAACATTAAACGCGCCATTGTTAAATGCGCTTGCCAATATGCATTATCTTTCAACAATATTAACAACTCATTTAAATCATTTGTTGTGATAGAACGCGTACACTGAATACCTTGAGGAAAGTTATACTTGCTACTTAAATGATCATCTTGTCGAGTTAATATTTTTTTCTTAATTTCATTATTCAATTCAAAATTATTCATAACAATCGAATTAAGATGACTTGGCAAATTCAAAATAAAACAAAATTCCTGGCCTCGACCATAGCCAGGATATTTCATAATAAATTTAACAAATACCTCACCCAATGTATATTTTTCATCAACTAATTTATTAGCATGCTTTTCATCAATGACTAATGACGTGACAAAAATCACATCAGCATAGTCTGTTGTGAGGCGAGCCATGCCTATAATTTTATCAATAAAATAAATTTGAATTAGCAAATCAGACTTTTTTTTAAACACACAAAAATTATAGTGTTTATCAATAGTAAATCGCATAACAAATTTATAATACTTTTTCATTTTAGCTATTTTAGAGTGACTGGATAATGATTATCTTTTAGCAGATAACTTGCACTTAAATTAAAAATATTAAAATTTGTATTATCATCATAAATATCTAATCTTTCTGATTTCTTAAGTTTTTTAGCAAGGCGAACAGAAATGGGCAAGCCAAGAAATTCAATAACTATTTTTATAAACCACATAGTAATAATTAAAGATAGTAAATTTTTTTGATTCATTGCATTAAAAAAAGCAAGATAGCCAAAAATAAAACTATCTATACCAGCCGCCACAATTGTTGAAGCAAGAAAACGTAATCCTAGATAATGTCCTTGCATTCTTATTTTTAATTTAGCCATTAAAAAAGAATTTAAAGGTTCAGAGGAAAAATAACTTAAACTTGATGCAATAATAATTCTAATGTTTGTTGAGAGCAGAGAATCAAAAATTTCGTTTTGTGTTGTATAATTAGGACTTGGCATGTGTATTACAAGCTGACCATATGCAATAAACAGTATATTAAATAAAAACCCACACCAAATAGCACGTCTTGCATGTTTATATCCATATACTTCTGTCAAAATATCCGACAACAAAAAAGTGAACGGAAAAATTAATGTTCCAGCATCCGTAGTGAAACCAAATATCGTAATTAACCTTGGATCAAACCAATTAGCAAAAACAATCACCATCGAGTAGGTTAAAGTGAAAAACCACAAATATTTCGGCCCTAACACCAACCCAGGAGACGCTATGACGAGGTCAGTCATTATTTACCTCTTTATTAAACTTTCTTCAAATGATACGACCAAATTAGAAGCGATCGCTTTTCCAACAGCAATCCCAAGCTTTTTTTGATTGTCTTTCGCTATTAACTGTAGATCTAAATTTGAAACAGATGTCTGATGTAAATGACGTTTAAATGAATTTGTACTTAACACGACCAATTCATCATTCTTCATTTTAATAAAATGAGGGGTTATGATCTCATCTACCAAGCCAAAATAACGACTTAATAACTTATCCAATTTTTTAAAAATTTCCATATTACCTCTTTAATAAATCTAAGTTTTTGCATTAACTTGAATGATCACTCCTATAATTTGAAGGGTCTGGGTTGGCATTAAAATAATATCATCACTATTATTATCAATTGCTTGCAGAATAGTTTTTTTATTTTTTATAATATATTTCTTAATATAAACTTTATCTGAGTTATCAAACCTAACTGCAATTAAATTATCTTGTGAAACCTTTGCATCTATATCAACAATAAAGATTGACCCCGCTTTAAAAAAATCCGCAATAGAATCTTCCGCATAGAACGCAACAGCATTTACTAATTTAGAAAAATTTATATCAATCGAACCTTTCTTCTGTAATCGATTATTTAAAGAATAAAGCGGGATATCTAATATCTTATTCTCATTCAAATAGGATTGAGACTGAATATTTACTTTTTCTTGATCAAACTTAATCAAATCATCTAATGTTATATTAAAACCATCAGCTTTAAAAAAATCTACAATTTTTATAAGTGTTTCTATTCTTGGGTTGTTAATACGTTTTGACGCATTACCATGAGTAAGCTTGGTTATTACAGAACGGGGCATCGATAAAATATTGGCCAGTTGGTAACTCGTGAAATTAATTTTATCGCGCTTGGATTTTGCTTCAATTAATTCTTTTATAACAACATGGATTGAAGTAGAAAAATGATTCGCCACGCAACAATTTTTCCTTGTATTTATTTTTTACCGCATATATTCTTACGTTTCTTTTAAGAAACGTTTCTTAAATTAAACTGATTATAAAGCAATCTGAAAAAAATATCAGTACTAATTTGCAACGCTATTAACGGCTAACTTAAATAATAAAAGGAAATTCTCCGATGGAAATTGTGGACCCTCGCCTATATGTACAAGCCAATCGCAATCTTATTCAATCCTATCTATTAGTTGAAGATGTCTTAGGGTGGTTGAATTCTTATGCTGATTTTCCTCAAAATTGCCCCTTGCATTATGAAGAAGTGGTCAGACCACTAACCCTATCCTTAGAATTAATTAACCACGTTATAGGCGAGTTAAAGCCATTTACTCATGCTGAATATCTTCGATTTATGAAAAAAAGAAAATTAACTAAATCAAAGGTCGTTAAAGAAACGTAGAGAGACGTCATGCCTTCCGCGAAGCGAAGGATCTCCATACTATTAAGCAGATTCTTCGCTTCGCTCAGAATGACAAACTAAAATATTATCCATGCAGGTATAGCTTCAGGAGGGTCCCTAAGCGTTAGCGCGAGCGTAGCGATCCACGGTGTGCTTGATAATGACCTCGTTTAAAAACACGCTACTCCGGGCTACTTAGCTTCGCAATCACAAACAATAACTTTAATTCAAATTTTTCTTGCTTATAAGCCGCTTTGGCCTGTGCCAATTTATTTTCTAAATTAGCTACATCCGGCGATGACGGGTGTGATTGTTTCAACGATAGTAAAACAGCTTGCGCTTCCTGAATACTCATTTGAAATTTTCCCAATAGCATTTCTGTATCTAAAATGCGTTGGCCGAATGCTTCAGGATCGGTTTGCGATTCTTCCTGAAGACTTTCTAATTTTTCTTGTACCGAAAAAATAAGATCACACGATAAGCCTTTTCCCAAATCAACAGTTCGACTTTCATCACATTGTTGCAGCACATCTTGAAATTGCGACGGGTTATTAAGAAGCGTTGTGATGCGTGATTCTTCATGACAACCGCTTAACCCTAAACAGAGCGTGATTAACATTATTTTCTTTATAAAAATGCGAGATAGAACAGCTGACATAATGGCCTTATTTAAGCAATGTATAGGGTGATCCATGATGAATCACTAAGTAAGCAAAGGGTAAGGAAATGAGAAATAATCCCGCCAAAAATAAAAAAATAACGGTGCCAATCGTGACGCCCAATGGATTGCGGCGGTGTTCGAAATATTTCACCACGCCTGCGAACACGAAGGAGCCACCGATCACAAAACAAGCGCTATAAATAAAATCAGATAAAAAACTGACCGGCCCCATTAAATTATTGGCAACGGCCCCGATGCCTGACGGCGGAGCCGCCGCATACACTCCAAAAGAAAGTGTGTATAATAAAAGTAGTTTTTTTGTCATAAAAATAACATTCCTGGAAAATTTTCTAATTTTATTATAAATTGGTAGATATGTTGAGCGATTTATCCGTTAACACCCATCAGGATTCCCCCTCCTTGGCCTTAGACCGTCAGCTTTCTTTTTCTGAATATATTGCAAAAAGTCAGATGATGATTGCTAATCGACGTGTGGATTTAAACAATAGATCAGTATCTGCTCAACACATCATTGAAACGAATAGTCCTTTTGAATTACGTCCTCCTTCTGGAAAAAAAACCACCCATGGTGCATTGCTGATTCATGGTTTGTTGGATTGCCCTTTTTCACTACGAAATGTTGCCGAAAGTTTGCAAGCAAATGGTGTCTTATGTCGCGCCATTTTATTACCGGGGCATGGAACATCGCCTCAAGACTTATTAACTGTTTCATACCAAGACTGGATTCAAGCCGTGCGTTATGGTTTCGAATCTTTGCAACAAGAAGTCGATCATATTTATTTAATTGGTTATTCAACCGGCGCAGCTTTATCGGTTTATCAAGCTTTGCAAGATGCGAGTATTTCAGGCGTAGTACTGTTATCACCGGCTATCCGCATTAAAGCACCGATCGGTATTGCAGTGGCCTGGCAGAAATTAACTAAGTTAATGGGAAAACCTCATAAACAATGGATGTACCGGGAAAAAGAAATTGATTATGCGAAATATCAATCCATCCCATTTAATTCCATTACCCAAGTGGCAGCATTAACGAACGTTATCCATGAACATCGACGTCAAAAAACATTGAACATGCCCGTTTACATGGTCGTCAGTCGTGAAGATGAAACTATTTCAAGCCACCGCGCAATTGATTTTTTCTCAAACTTACACCACCAAAGTAGCCGTTTATTGCTTTATACGTCAATCGAGCATCGCTACCCTGACAAACGCATTATTACACGTTTAGCAAATTACCCTGCGGTACCTATTAAACATTATTCGCATGTTTCGATTCCTTTCGCACCTTCCAACCCACATTATGGTGAACAAGGGGATTACCCAAACATTTCTTATCCTTTCACGGATAAAAAAATTTATGGCGCTTACAATCGAATCGAATTAAATATATTAAATACCTTGCATACCTTGGGTCTAACCCGATACAAACGCGGCGGCCTTACGTATAACCCCGATTTTGATTTTATGATGGAAGAAATTGTTAATTTTATTCTACATAATGCATGACTATTCGAAGCTGCCCTTTTATTTTTATTCATGGCTCTGTCTTGCTCCACCACACCTCTCGCTTTACTTCATAAAAATAAAAGGGCAGCTTCGAATAGTCATGCAATTCATTAACTGAAATAAAATTCATCATGTTTGTTTATGCGTTACCCATTCCCAAAACAACATAAAAGCACCAATGCAAATAGCCGTGTCAGCAATATTAAAAATAGCAAAATGCCAATCGCCCCAATGAAAATCCAAGAAATCAACCACGTACCCGTAATACAGACGATCCCACGCATTGCCTAAAGCGCCGGTTAAAATAAGGCATAAAGCGATGCTCATCCACGCTTCATAAGCACGTAAACGTGAAAGCCAAACCAACACACCCCCACTAATAATCACTGCAAGACTGCTAAGCACCCAATTTTGCCATCCCGATGCTGAATGCAAAAAACTAAAAGCAGCGCCAGTGTTATAGGCAAGTGTCAAATTAAAAATAGGCAGAATTTTAAAGGGTTCAAAAAAACTAAGATGATGCGTTACCCAAAATTTAGAATAACGATCTACTGCAACTAGTAAAACCACTAACCAAAGCCATACCAAACCACTTGAAAAAATGCCTTTACGCATAAAAGCGCTCCTCCCCGCATCCATACACATTTACCACACAGCGTCCACATAAACCAGGATGTGCTTCATCCTCGCCCACATCTGCACGACGATGCCAACAGCGTTCACATTTCATATAGGTGGTTGGAACAATACGCAATCGTAAACCTGGCACCTCTGTTGCTGACAAATCCACACGGTTATCGTCTGCAACCACGGTGGCGCTTGATGTAATCAAGACAAAACGTAACTCTTTACCCAATTGATCTAAGGTGGTTTTTAATTCTGGATTACAATAAAGCGTCACTTCGGCCTCTAACGCAGAACCTAATTTGCCCGTATTACGCAAGTTTTCAATTTCTTTATTCACCGCATCTCGCACCATGCGAATTTTTTCCCAATAGCGTTGGTTTTTAGTTTCGCTGGATGATAAAGCCGCAAGCTGTGTGTACCAGTCCGTTAAAAATACTGACTCTACTTTGGTACCAGGTAAATATTGCCATACTTCTTCGGCAGTAAAACTAAGCACTGGCGCCATCCAACGTACAAATGCTTGCACAATATGGAATAAAGCCGTTTGTGCAGATCGCCTACCAATGCTTTCTTTAGCCATGGTGTATTGTCGATCTTTAATAATATCCAGATAAAATCCACCCATTTCGACCACACAAAATTGCTGCAATTTTTGAATAATCAAATGGAATTGATAACTTGCATATGCATCCAAGATTTCTTCTTGCAACAAACGCGCTTTATCCACCGCCCAACTATCAAGTGCTAACATTTTTTCAGGCGGTAATAAATTAATATCCGGATTAAAATCGTGTAAATTCGCTAAAAAGAAACGGACTGTATTGCGAATACGACGATACACTTCCGACGTGCGCGTTAAAATTTCATTGGAAACCGTCATCTCGGTCCGATAATCGGCGGATGCAATCCATAAACGCAACACATCAGCACCTAAACTGGCAATTACTTCATTAGGCGCAATCACATTTCCCAGTGATTTGGACATCTTACGTCCTTGACCGTCGACCGTGAAACCATGCGTTAATACTTCTTTATAAGGAGGTACATTATTAATCGCCATTGACGTTAAAAGAGACGATTGAAACCAGCCGCGATGTTGATCTGAACCTTCCAAATACATATCCGCCGGAAAAGTTAATTCCGCACGTTGTTTTAATACACATTCATGCGTCACCCCTGAATCAAACCACACATCCAACACATCCATGATTTTCGTGTATTGCGCAGCTTCGGCTCCTAATAATTCCATCGTATCTAAATCAAACCATGCATCAATACCGTATTGCTCAACACGCTGCGCTACTTTTTCCATTAATGCCAAAGTATCCGGATGAAGTTCACCGGTTTCTTTATGAATAAAGACAGCAAGCGGCACACCCCATGTGCGTTGACGAGAGATACACCAATCCGGACGATTTTCTATCATGAGTGCAATGCGTGATTTACCCCAATCAGGAATCCATTTCACTCTATCAATAGAGGCAAGCGATTTTGCACGTAAATTTTCTTCATCCATGCTGATAAACCACTGCGGTGTCGCTCGTAAAATAAGCGCTGTTTTATGTCGCCAACAATGCGGATAGCTATGTTTAATGGTGGAATAGGCAAGCAATGTGCCGTGTTCTTTTAGCACATCCACAATAGCTTCATTGGCTTTGGAAACATGCATTCCTGCAAACAATGGCACTGACGATAAATAACAACCATCATCGCCCACTGGATTATCGAGCACTAAATGATTTTTTTTACCAACAATAAAATCATCTTGACCATGTGCGGGCGCGATATGCACCGCGCCAGTTCCTGCATCAATCGTGACATGATCACTTAATACCACTGGCACTTGTTTGGAATAAAAAGGATGTTGCAAGATCACACCCGTTAATGCTTTACCTTTGACTTGCCCCAAAACACGCGGCGATGAGAGATGATATTTCTCAATTAGTCCTGGCAGTAGGGTTTCTGCAACAATGAATGCTTCCTGATTGTCATTAAGTACTAAAACATAATCAAGTTCAGGATTGACCGCAACCGCTTGATTGCCTGGTAACGACCAAGGTGTCGTTGTCCAAATAGGTAGTGTGATTTTTTTTATGTTTAAAGACTGAGAAAAAATATTAAGCACTGCATCGTTATTAATAACCGTAAATCGAACATCAATCGAAGGTGAAGTTTTTTCTGCATATTCTACTTCGGCTTCAGAAAGCGCCGAGCTGCAATCCAAACACCAATACACCGGCTTATAGCCTTTTTGCACGTGTTTATTTTTGATAATTTTGGCAAGACTTCGAATGGTATCTGCTTCATACTTAAAATCCATCGTGAGATAAGGATGGAACCAATCGCCGATAACACCTAAACGAATAAAATCTGCCCGCTGCAATTCCACTTGCGATGCCGCATATTCCCGGCAAGCTTTTCGAAATTCTGCAGCACTGATTTTTTTACCTGGCTTGCCCCACTTTTTTTCCACATTGAGTTCAATAGGCAAACCATGGCAATCCCAACCGGGCACATAGGGTGCATCAAAACCACTGAATGATTTGGATTTGATGACGATATCTTTTAAAACTTTATTGACCGCATGACCGACATGAATATGGCCATTCGCATAGGGAGGACCATCAAATAAAATAAATTTCTTCTTTCCCTTACCTTGCTCGCGAAGCTTGAAATATAAATTTAATGCTTGCCATTTTTTTAATAACTCAGGCTCGCGCGCCGCTAAATTGGCTTTCATGGGAAAATCGGTTTGCGGTAAATTTAGTGTGGATTTGTAATCACTCATAGGTACCTTTACTTAAAAAATAATCACGAGTAGCGATAACATCTTTAGCAATCTGTGCTTGAAGGAGACTTAAATCAGGAAAATACGCTTCATCACGAAGCTTTGTGCAAAATTCAACCTGCAACTCCTTCCCATAGATCGTTTTGTCAAAATCGAGTAAGTGTACCTCGAGCAAGGTTCTTGTGCCATTCACCGCTGGTCGTGTGCCCACATTGGCAGCACCCCAGAGGGGTTTATCGCTTAGGCCATGGACCAAGACCGCAAACACACCTTGCACGGGTGTGAGTTTGCGTGCCACATGAATGTTCGCTGTCGGAAATCCAAGGCGACGCCCTAATTGATCACCATAAGCCACACGGCCGAGCATAAAATAGGGATGACCCAAAAGGGCCGTTGCTAATGTTAAATCGCCCTCTTGCAACGCTTGGCGCACTCGCGTACTACTGACTCGTTCACCTTGCCATAACACACTGGGTAACGCAGTCACTTCAAACCCGAGTTGCCGGCCCATTTTCTCTAAAAAAGCATGATCACCTTCCCGGCCTCTTCCAAAATGAAAATCATCACCAATGATGATGCTTGCCGGCTTCAATGCTGTATAAATCTGATTGATGAAATCACTTGCGGAAACGCTTGCAAGTGCTTGATTAAATTTCAAAATTATTACGTTTTGCAAAGGGTATTGCTGCAGGATAACAAATTTTTCCCGTAGTTTTGTTAAACGTGGAATTTGCGCCGCCGGCTTTAAAAATTCTAAAGGATGGGGCTCAAAAGTAATCAACGTCGCTGGTACTTGTCGCCTGTGAGCTTGAGCGATGACTTCATTAATTAATTGTTGATGACCGATATGCACCCCATCAAAGTTACCAATGGTAACCACACCGCCACGCTCGGCCAGTGTCAGACTATTTAATGAACGAATGAGTTGAGCTGTCATTGTTGGGCTGCGATTTAAAGAGAGAAACTGTATGTTAATTCGCGACTTTTTGCTAGCATGTAGTCATGGCTTATAACGAAGGTGACACCCATGTCTTCTATGACACCTGAAAAATTACATACCATTATTGAAGCAGCCTTGATGGTTTCTGGTCAGCCACTGACCATCGCTGGGTTGCAAAATTTGTTTAGTGAAGAAGAGCAACCTTCCACATCGGAAATTAAAGCCATTTTATCGGTCATTCGAGAAAAGTTTTCGAAAAGTGGTATCGAACTGATTGAAGTAGCCAGTGGTTTTCGTTTACAAGCCAAAGCCGAACTCAGTCCCTGGCTTTCTAAACTATGGGAAGAACGTACACCACGTTATTCACGAGCATTTTTAGAAACACTGGCGATCATTGCTTACAAACAACCGATCACTCGTGCTGAGATTGAAGAAATTCGCGGCGTAACCGTCAGTAGCAACATTATCAAAACGTTACAAGAACGTGAGTGGATTCGTATCGTTGGTTATCGTGAAGTACCAGGACGCCCTGCGTTACTGGGTACCACCAAAGAATTTTTGGATCATTTTAGTTTAAAATCACTAGCCAACTTGCCTATTTTGGCTGAATTTAAAGATTTAGAAACACAAGAAGCGCAATTACAAGTACAACTTGCCTTAGAAAATAGTCAAATTGGTCCTGATAATAGTGAAGCTATTCCCGAAGAACGAGAAGCATTACTCGCCGATGCACCTACACCCATTGCTACACTTCCTCTTACCGCCTTACAAGAAAGCAATGATGCTGATGATGCCGTTTTAGATGAAGAAGAATCCAGCGAATTAGCAACAGGCTAACTTAACTATGAGTGAAAAAATTCAAAAAATATTAGCGAATGCTGGTATTGGTTCCCGACGTCAAATTGAAGGATGGATTCAGCAAGGTCGAATCACCGTCAATGGACGTATCGCTACCATTGGTGATCGCATGACTTATCATGACAAAGTGTGTGTCGACAACCGTGAAATTAAATTATTAAAAAGTCAAAATCAAAAATCGCGCGTTTTGCTTTATCATAAACCCGAAGGGGAAATGTGCACGCGTCATGATCCTGAAGGCCGACCTACCATTTTTGAACGCTTACCTATTCTACGCAATAGTCGTTGGATTTCTATCGGTCGTCTGGATTTTAATACTTCCGGGTTATTGTTACTCACGAATGATGGAGAATTAGCCCACCAATTGATGCATCCGAGTTCTGAAATTGAACGTGAATATGCAGTACGTATTCGTGGCGAAGTTTCTTTTGAGGCGCTAGAGAAATTACAGCGTGGCATTAAATTGGAAGACGGGCTTGCTCACTTTGATTCTATTGTTGATGCCGGTGGAAGCGGGTCTAATTCTTGGTATCACGTCATAGTGAAAGAAGGTCGCAATCGATTGGTAAGGCGTTTGTGGGAAGCTTTAGGTTTTACCGTCAGTCGTTTAATTCGAATCCGCTTCGGAACAATCTATTTACCCTCCAATTTACGCCGCGGTCATCATATCGAATTGAGTGAAGAAGATATTAGTGCTTTAGTTGAATCGACGCGAGAACATGTGAAGTAATCATAAGTTGTTATCTTCTAAAGCTGTCATGCCGGAAAACACGTAGCGCTTTTTGCGAAGTGTTTGTCCGGCATCCACCGCAATAATACGATTATATCGAAGTAAACATGGTGGACCCCGCACAATCGCCTCACCCGTTCGGCGCTTTGCGGGGTGACAGTGATAGGAATGATATGGCCGCGGGGATGACGTGCGCGCTATAACAATTCACCTCACCCTCTTCTTCCACTCATACAATACATCCAATGCTTGCTTAGGTGTCAACTGATCCACATTCAGCGTCTGCAATGCCTCAACAACGGGATGCAACGCAGGAGAAGAAAATAGATCATGTTGTTGTGGAGCTCGGGTGGGAGAGGTGATTTCTTCTTTTTCTAATTCATTTAATTTTTCTTTCGCACGCTCAATCACTGACCGTGGGACGCCTGCCAATTGCGCCACTTGAATACCGTAACTCTGATTCGCAGGCCCAGGCTGCACCGTATGTAAAAAAATAATTTTATCGTGATGCTCGGTTGCATCTAAATGCACATTTTTAATGGAAGGTATATTGTCTGCAAGCGACGTTAATTCAAAATAATGCGTTGCAAATAAAGTAAAAGCTTGCACCTTATTTGCTAAATAATCAGCGCACGCCCACGCTAACGATAAACCATCAAACGTACTGGTACCTCGACCAATTTCATCCATCAACACCAAACTTTGTGAGGTCGCATTATGCAAAATAGTAGCGGTTTCCGTCATCTCCACCATAAATGTCGAACGACCGCTGGCTAAATCATCGGCCGCCCCAATTCGCGTAAAAATGCGATCGACCGCACCAATGCGTGCACTTTTTGCTGGCACATAACTACCCACATGCGCAAGCAATACAATTAATGCTACTTGACGCATATAGGTCGATTTACCACCCATGTTAGGACCTGTAATAATAAACATGCGCTCAGTGCTGTTAAACAGCACATCATTCGGAATAAATGGCTGCAATGAAACTTGTTCCACCACCGGATGCCTTCCTTCATGGATTTCAATACCTGGCATTGGCATGAGTTGTGGGCATGTCCAATGCAATGTGACTGCACGCTCAGCAAAATTGACAAGCACATCCAATTCAGAAAGTGCACTCGCACACGTTTGTAAACGGGCAAGATGAGGTAATAATTTTTCGAGTAATCCTTCGTATAGCATTTTTTCTCTGGCTAAAGCACGGTCACGCGCACTTAATGCTTTATCTTCGAAAGCTTTTAATTCAGGTGTGATAAAGCGTTCTGTATTTTTTAATGTTTGGCGACGCACGTAATCGCTAGGCACATGTTGTGCCTGCAAGCGACTGATTTCGATATAGTAGCCATGAATACGGTTATACCCTACTTTCAACGTCGATAAGCCACTGCGTTCTTTTTCTTGCTCTTCTAGTTTAACTAAGTAATCACCGGCATTCTCACTAAGACTTAACAATTCATCCAATTCACTGTCATAACCTTTCGCAATCACACCCCCATCGCGAATAGTCACAGGCGGGTTATCAATAATGGCGCGCATCAATAACTGACAGGGTTCACTAAAATCATCCAGCGCGTTGCTTAATTGACGAATATGTTCGCTTGAAAAAACATATAAAGCATGTTGCAAATCTGGCAATACCGCGAGAGTCGTACGCAGCGCGATTAAATCACGTGGACGTGCTGATTTTAAAGCAATACGCGCTAAGATGCGTTCAAGATCTGCAATACTTGCGAATAATGTTTGTAATGCACTACATGCGCGCTGTTCGATAAATTGCGCAACGCTCCCTTGCCGAGCACGAAGCACGTCATGATCACGTAACGGTCGATTTAACCAGCGTTTTAATAAACGACTACCCATTGCTGTTTGCGTGTTATCTAACACCACTGCCAATGTATTTTCTTTACCTCCGGAAAAATTCACAGCGACTTCCAGATTACGCCTTGAAGCGGCATCTAAAATTAAACCTTCGTCACGATGCTCAACGAGAATCGCACGCACATGCGGCAAAGCAGCGCGCTGCGTTTCTTTTGCATAATGCAATAGCGCACCTGCCGCACTGATTGCTAAAGTCATGCCCTCACAACCAAATCCATTCAAGTCATGAGTTTGCATTTGCTCAAGCAACAAACGACGTGCTGTTGCACCATCAAACTCCCAGGGTGAACGTCGACGAAGACGGTTTTGATAATCTGCTAATAAAGCCGTATCCCATTCCTCATTCACTAACATTTCAGCCGGTTGTAAACGAGCCAATTCACTAAATAAGGCTTCTTCGCCTTCCACTTCGAGCAGATTAAAATGACCGCCGCTCATATTAAGCGTAGCAATTCCATAGTGATGTTGTTGACCGTGAATCGCCAACAATAAATTATCTTGCGTATCCTCTAAAAATGCTGCATCACTCACCGTTCCTGGCGTCAAAATACGCACCACTTGCCGCTCCACAGGGCCCGTACTGCTTTTAGGATCACCCACTTGCTCACAAATGGCGACAGATAACCCTTGTCGAATCAATTTAGCGATGTAAGACTCAGCCGAATGAAAAGGCACGCCTGCCATCGGGATAGGTTTGCCTGACGATTGGCCACGTGCTGTTAACGTAATATTGAGTAAACGAGCTGCCTTTTCTGCATCATTAAAAAACAATTCATAAAAATCGCCCATACGGTAAAACAACAAGGTGGTTGGATAATCCGCTTTAATACGCAAATATTGCTGCATAAGCGGGGTATGTTCAGCCGTGGCAAGCATGTTTTTCTTCCCTTATACTTTTTATGTCACTAAGCATAAGGGAAAGGCAATGACAGTATCAATTGAAACCTTTGTAAAAAAAATAGCATGTCTTTTAAAAGAGCAACAATTAAAGTTAGTAACGGCCGAATCTTGCACGGGTGGTGGTCTCAGTTTTTGCCTAACCAGTATTCCTGGCAGCTCGGATTGGTTTGAACGTGGCTTGGTGACTTATAGCAATCTTGCAAAAATTGAATTATTGGATGTGAATCTGACCACTTTAGAAAAAGAAGGGGCAGTTAGCGAAGCAACGGCGCGAGAAATGGCACAAGGTGCATTAAAAAAAACCGCAGCTGACATTGCTATTGCCATCACTGGTATTGCAGGACCCGATGGCGGTACACCCTCAAAACCCGTAGGTACGGTTTGGATAGCACTTGCTAGACGTCATGCAGCCACACAGACCTTGCATTGTCTTTTTGCGGGTGATCGTCATGCAATTCGTGTAGCGACTATTCGGGCGGCATTAAATTTACTCGTTCAAACTATTTAGAGTTGACAATTCGAATTGTCAACATGCCTCTAAACTACTCTTGGTGGAATACAAGAAGAAACATAATCTTTACCCACATCAACCATCTTTCGTACTTCTCTTTGCAATACTGTAGGCCGGAAAAAGAAATGGCTAGTACCAAGCGTAACGGCAGCAGATGTGAGTGTTGCACCTCCTATCATACCTATGGCAGTTGGAAGCGTTGCCATGGCGGTGAAGATGGCAGCTAACGAAATAGGCGGCGCTATAATGATTGCAGCAATAATTGCCGTTGCTATCACAAAAACAACAGCGGCAATTAAAGTCAATGCCACTATTTTGCCTAATGTATAGTATGCAGCATTTGCTTGATAATTTTTTTCATTCATACAATCAACCGCACATTTTTCTAAAACATTTAATTGATAATCATAAATATTTTTTACATCCGCGGTGGTTCGTAGTTGGATCAACATATCACGAATGGATTTAGCAATATTGCCATCCGTTGAATCTTCTTGAAATGATTTGCGCTGTTTATTGATATTACAGCGCAAGCGATCGCGCAATGCTTCCAAATGCCTTACAAAAATTTCTGCTTTTGGTGCAATGACTGCTGCAGTATTTATTGATTTATTGAATATAGCAATTTCAATGGAAAGATCCTGAATGAGAGGATGGTCAATGCCTATAGTCGCTTGACGCCACTGCTCAATGTGATTTTTTTCGATTTCACAACGTTTAGCATCCATGTTGAGACGATGGTCTTTTCCTCTATCGTTAAATCGTCTAAAACAATCTTGGTAAGTTAGATCTGGAATAATCGGATCTTCTATAGTTTCACGAAGCCACGCATCAAGCGTTGCAGCAATATTTTTTATTTTTAACCAATTCTCGATAATATCAAAATGCCCTTCACTCACTTCTTTTTGAAAACATTGTTTAGCCCTAACACTTTTAGGTGCTAATAAATGTATAAATTCATGACAAGCAGCGGCTGCAAGCACTTCATCTATAAAATACTGACTTCCCCCAACCTCAATATCCGGATTAAATCCTTCATCCAACAATAATCGAATGCATTTTTCTTTTTTTTCTTTTAGAGCACGACGCATGCAAGTCACTTGATGAATCGAAGATTTTAATTCTCGAATTCTCTCTAGATTATTAGTCTCAATCGCTTGAAAAAATTGTGTGATTGGATCATCAATGGGTTGTTTGTCATCCTGACGATGCGATGGTATTTGTTGGACATTATTATCGCGCTTTACTCTTGGCGGCAATCGATATGATATTGATTGCTTAACTTCATTACCTTGCTCACTAGCCATTAACAGCTTTAAACAAGGGGTAGTGACGCTACCTACTTCTCTCTTTAATACATCCAAAACAGAACGACTAACCACTGAAGAAGAGCCATCTTCAGAAATAACAGTTTCATTAATTAGCGGAGTATGGGGTGAGACTTTTCCTAACAAATACTTAACCATCGTTTCTTGGCCATGATAAGCCGCATTAAATAATGCAGTCGCTAGCCAAGCGTTATCTTCTTTAGGATGCCAATGAATACATTCGACTAACACGGGATGATCATTGGCGCCTGCTGCTAGAAAAGCCAATCGCTCTAAATAAGGCTGCGATAATGTTTGATACAAAGCAGGTTGTCTTTCTACAAATTTCTTTATGATAATCAATCGCTGCGAGTTAATTGCTTTCTCAAGCAATGACTTTTTATTTAATGAATTCCATAGCTTAGCTTTATCAGCCTGGGAAATAAGGTTGGTAACAGCATCTGGATCATTCTTTCCAATTGCTATTTCCATTTGCGCTGTTAAGGTTTGAACATCTTCAGGGAGTTTAACATCTTCAGGGAGTTTAAAAGTCAGTGGCAGCTCATCAAACTGCTCATCTTCCTCATCGTCGAAAGATTTAAAAGAATCATCATCATCCAAAGAGCTATCGTCGTTATCTGTTGGAAAGCTCTCAGTATCAGAATTATCGCTCACTAATGGGGGCAAGCTATCATCCGAAGGGTTTTCTTCTGCTGTAGAATAAATGTCTACCAATGTCCCCGAATCGTTAAACCATCTTTGCATATTATCCCCGTTAATTTTCTTAAATCTGCCTAAATATTAGCCAAACAATTCAAATGAGTCAAAAGATTGAAGATATTATACAGCAACCCCTTTTCCAAGCCTTAAGACAAGATTATGATTAGGTCACCCCTCACTTTCTCACTTTTTATATACAAGGACACTCTATGGAAGACAACAAGAAAAAAGCTCTCTCCGCTGCCTTAAGCCAAATTGAACGCCAATTTGGAAAAGGTGCTGTAATGCGTATGGGCGATCAAGCAGATACCCCTGATATTGAAGAAATTTCCACCGGCTCTCTTTCTTTAGACATTGCTTTAGGCATTGGTGGTTTACCGAAAGGACGTATTGTTGAAATCTATGGTCCAGAATCGTCAGGTAAAACCACACTAACACTACAAGTCATCGCACAATGCCAGAAAAAATGTGGCACGGCTGCTTTTATTGATGCTGAACATGCACTCGATACCGCTTATGCACGTCGTTTGGGTGTGAACGTGGATGATTTACTGATTTCCCAACCGGATACGGGTGAGCAAGCATTAGAAATTGCCGATATGCTCGTTCGCTCAAGCGCAGTGGATGTCATTATTATAGATTCCGTTGCCGCCCTTACTCCCAAAGCAGAAATTGAAGGAGAAATGGGTGATCAACACATGGGTTTACAAGCACGCTTAATGTCACAAGCATTGCGTAAATTGACTGGCAATATTAAGCGTTCTAACACGTTAATTATTTTTATTAATCAGATTCGCATGAAAATCGGTATCATGTTTGGCAATCCTGAAACAACCACTGGTGGTAATGCCTTAAAATTTTATGCTTCTGTGCGTTTAGATATTCGTCGTATCGGAAATGTGAAAGAAGGCGATGAAATCATTGGTAGCGAAACACGGGTTAAAGTGGTTAAAAACAAAGTCGCACCGCCATTCAAACAAGCTGAATTTGATATTCTGTACAACGAAGGTATTTCTCGTGAAAGTGAAATCATTAATCTTGGCGTTAACCAAGGTCTTATTGATAAATCCGGCGCTTGGTTTAGTTATAATGGTCAACGTATTGGTCAAGGCAAAGAAAATGCACGCCAATTCTTGAAAGAACATCCTGCCATGGCGCAAGAGATCGAAGCTAAAATTCGCGAACTAATGATTAACTTACATGCCAAAGTGATGACCAATCCGGGTTCTCAAAAAGAATCTGCAGAAGATGTCGCTTAAGCGTGAAATCCACTGATAATAAAGCACTCCGTCGCGCTGCACTTACCCTGCTAGCGCGGCGTGATCACACATCCTCCGAACTAGTGAAAAAATTAACCACTAAAGGCTACTCGCCAGCAGATGTAGAGCATTTACTCCACGAACTTAGGCAAGCAGGTTATCTTAATGAAGCACGTTTAGCCGAAAATTTTATTCATTATTACCGGCAAAAAGGCTATGGCCCAGAACGCATTGCACATCAATTAATCTCCCGTGGTATCTCTGCAGAGATAATTGCAGAACAGTTGCAGATCACTGATAATGGCTGGTTTAATGATGCCTATGCCGTTTGGCAAAAACGTTTTAAAGGCCATGTCCCTAATAACTTTAATGATCGCGCAAAACAAATGCGGTTTCTGCAATATCGAGGATTCACCCGCGAGCAAATCCTCAGTGTGTTTCGCGATGAGGATGATTTATGACTATTCCACGTAGCAGCAATGAGATTCGTCAACAATTTCTAGATTATTTTAAACAGCACGGTCATGAAATCGTGCCCAGCAGTTCGCTTATTCCATTGAATGACCCTACTCTTTTATTTGTCAATGCTGGCATGGTGCAATTTAAAGATACTTTCTTGGGTACCGAACAACGTCCTTATCAGCGTGCCGCTTCTTCACAACGTTGCGTCCGCGCCGGTGGCAAACATAATGATCTTGAACGTGTCGGCTATACCGCTCGTCATCACACTTTTTTTGAAATGTTAGGCAATTTTAGTTTTGGCGATTACTTTAAACGCGATGCGATTCGATTTGCTTGGGATTTTTTAGTAAATACATTGAGCCTACCGCCTGAAAAATTATGGATTACCGTTTTTAAAGATGACAAAGAAGCTGCAGACATTTGGCTTAACGAAATCCACATCGATCCTAAACGCTTTAGCCGTTGTGATGAACAAGATAATTTTTGGTCCATGGGTCCCACAGGGCCTTGTGGTCCGTGCACGGAAATTTTCTATGATCATGGTCCTGACATTGCAGGCGGCCCTCCAGGTTCTCCCGATGCGGATGGCGATCGTTACATTGAAATTTGGAATTTGGTTTTCATGCAATATAATCGCGCCGCCGATGGAACCATGACGCCGCTACCTAAACCTTCGGTAGATACAGGCATGGGATTGGAACGCGTCACGGCGGTTTTACAGCATGTGCATAACAATTATGATACAGATTTATTTCAGCCTTTAATTAAAGCGACGGCTAAGTTAGCGAATCTCACTGATCTTAGTCATTTTTCATTACGCGTGATTGCCGATCATATTCGTTCCTGCAGCTTTTTAATCATGGATGGTGTATCACCTTCTAATGAAGGGCGCGGCTACGTGTTACGGCGCATTATTCGTCGCGCGTTGCGTCATGGAAACAAGTTAGGTATTCCTTTGCCTTTCTTTTATCAATTGGTGCGTCCTCTGATTGCTGTGATGGGCAATGCTTATCCTGAATTAGTAACATCGGCACCGCAAATTGAACGAGTATTAAAGCAAGAAGAAGAACAATTTAGCGTTACCTTACAGCAAGGATTAAAAGTATTTGAGCAAATTAAACCTGAACTCGCTGGCAACATTATTCCCGGCGATGTGGTTTTTAAACTCTATGATACGTATGGATTTCCCGCTGACCTTACTGCCGATCTTGCGCGAGAACATCAACTCAGTATCGATTATGAGGGATTTGAAGCAGCGATGTCGCAACAACGCGAACGTTCGCGTCAATCTAGCCAATTTGGTAGTGACTATACAGTCGTTAAAGATTCTCAACCACCTACCGAATTTACCGGGCATAAAAATCTTCTCTTGGATGAGAACCCTGACACAGGCACCATTCTTGCTATTTATCGCGATGGAAAATTTGTTGAGACATTAGCATCGGGTGAAAAAGGTTCGATTGTATTAGATCGTACACCTTTTTATGCTGAATCCGGTGGCCAAGTCGGCGATCGCGGTAAATTAATAGTAGGAAATAATACGTTCTTTACTGTTTTAGATACTATCAAACAAGGCCACATGCATTTGCACTTAGGTAAATTGGAAAAAGGCAGCTTGCAGGTAGGTGATCACGTTCTTGCGCAAGTAGATGCAAAACGCCGTGCGGACACAGTTTTAAATCACACTGCAACGCATTTGTTACACATGGTTTTAAAACAAGTCTTGGGTGAACATGCCATTCAAAAAGGCTCCTTGGTTGAAGCAGAACGTTTGCGTTTTGATTTTTCGCATTCTACACCGCTTACATCTGAAGAGTTACGCGACATTGAGCATCTTGTGAATCGTGAAATTCGTGCTAATCATTCTGCTCATGTGCATGTGACCACCCCCGAGAGAGCCATGGCCGAAGGCGCCACCGCATTATTTGGCGAAAAGTATGGCTCACAAGTGCGTGTTGTTAACTTTGGCGATTCAAAAGAATTGTGCGGCGGAACTCACGCTGATCACACGGGTGATATTGGCTTATTTAAAATTACCGCAGAAACGGGGGTTGCTTCTGGCATTCGTCGCATTGAAGCAGTCACGGGTGAACACGCCTTAAATTATCTAGAAAAAACCACGCAACAATTTCAGTCCCAAGTACAGCAAGCTGAAGAGCGTTCTCATCAATTAGAAAAAGAAATACAACAACTCAAAGATAAAATGGCAGCGTTGTATAGCCGTGAATTACTTACTTACACAAAACGTGTAGGTCCTATCAACGTATTAGCAACGAAAGTAGAAGGCCTCGATGGCAAAACGTTACGTAGCGTGCTGGATCATCTCAAACAACAATTAGGCAGCGCCATTATTTTATTGGCAGGTGTTAAAGAAAATAAAATTGGTCTTGTCTGTGGGGTCACGGCTGATTTAACAGGACGCTTTAATGCCAAAGATATCCTCAGTCATGTCGCCCAACAGGTAGGTGGTAAGGGCGGAGGACGCGCCGACTTGGCCGAAGGTGGCGGAAATCGTCCTGAAGGATTGGAAAAAGCATTACAATCAATTTACACTTGGGTGTTAGATCAGGAAAAGCACTAATGGCTCTCGTTGTACAAAAATACGGTGGCAGTTCGGTCGGGAATATCGATCGCATCCAGCATATTGCCGAAAAAATCATTAAAACCAAGGAAGAAGGTCATGATGTCGTGGTGGTGGTTTCTGCCATGTATGGGGAAACGGATCGTTTAATTCGTCTCGCCAATACACTAACGCAACAACCCCACCCCCGTGAATTTGATGTTTTGATTTCAACGGGCGAACAAGTCTCAATGGCATTGTTAAGCATGGCGATTAACAATAAAGGCCACGCAGCCCGATCCTTTACAGGAATGCAAGTCGGTATTAGCACTGATAGTGTGCATACCAAAGCGCGCATCTTAAAAGTAAATACGGATTTAATTTTGCGTGAACTTGCCCAAGATCAAATCGTCATTATTGCTGGTTTTCAAGGAGTCAATGAAAACGGTGATATAACCACACTTGGCCGCGGTGGTTCCGATACCACGGCAGTGGCAGTGGCTGCTGCTTTAAAAGCCCATGAATGTCAAATTTATACTGACGTGGATGGTGTTTATACCACCGATCCTCACCTCATTCCCGAAGCCCGCTTATTGCCGCAGATTTGTTTTGAAGAAATGTTAGAAATGGCGAGCTTAGGAGCAAAAGTGTTACAGATGCGTTCTGTGGAATTAGCTAGTAAACACAACATGCCGATCCGAGTGTTATCAAGTTTTTCAGACGGTATTGGCACGCTTGTCACCTTTGAGGATAAAGTCATGCAAAAAAGATTAGTATCTGGTATTGCATTCAGCCGTGAAGAAGCCATTATTTCGTTATCCGGTGCACCTCGCCAAGTGGGTCTTGAAGGGCATATTTTAAGCAAAATTAGTGAAGCCAATATTGAAATTGACATGATTGCACAAAATACAACCGCTCAAGAAACCATCGACTTTACTTTTACTGTGCAACGTCGTGAATTTCCGCGCGCACTTGCCATTATTGAAGAAATGAATAAAGCCTTAGGCGCACTTTCAATAAAAACAAATGCCAAAGTAGCTAAACTGTCTCTGGTTGGCATAGGAATGCGCTCCCACGCAGGAGTAGCTACCACCATGTTTAAGTCCCTCGGCGAAGCAGGTATTCCTATCCAAATGGTAACCACCTCCGAAATTAAAATTTCTGTGGTAGTCGATGAAACCCACCTCGAAAAGGGTGTTCGAGCCGTACATTCCGCTTTTGAATTGGACAAATTACCGCTTCCGACTGAACAAACTTTTATCGAATAAATAGATTAAAAAAATGCAAAAGCTATTTGCAGAATTGCACATTATTGTTTACTATTGCACACCTTGAAAGGCTAGTGCGTAAGAAAGTTGTACGCTATGAATCCCCGCTCCTTGCAACAAAATGGAATTAAAAGGGGATAAGCGGTTTTAATGGACAAGGCAGTTTTATAAAAGGAGATGGATAATGCTCATATTAACAAGACGTGTGGGTGAAACAATTGTGATCGGTGACGACGTCATCGTTACCGTGCTTGGTATAAAAGGTAACCAAGTGCGTATAGGTATTAATGCGCCTAAAGATGTCTCTGTACATCGTGAAGAGATTTATCAACGTATTCAACAAGAAAAAACCACGCCAGCAGCCAAACCTGCTGAAGTTGCTCCTCCTGTTGCTGCACCAGCAGCGACGACAACAACGACGACCGTTGTTAGGAAGAAGCGTGAGTCAAAGATTGATAAGGGTGAAAAGTAAGTTTAGATAAATGGATTTGGAGAGGTGGCCGAGAGGCTGAAGGCGCTCCCCTGCTAAGGGAGTATGGGGCCAAAAGCTCCATCGAGGGTTCGAATCCCTCCCTCTCCGAAAAAAGATAGCATAAAGTTTTAATGTTTAGCACGCGCCCGTAGCTCAGTTGGATAGAGTACCTGGCTACGAACCAGGGGGTCGGGAGTTCGAATCTCTCCGGGCGCGCTAAATAATCAGCGAATTTTCAATGCGCCTGTAGCTCAGTTGGATAGAGTATCTGGCTTCGAACCAGGTAGTCGGGAGTTCGAATCTCTCCAGGCGCGATTTCTGTTTATCAAACTCAAAATAAACTTCTTCTTATATCTGTGTGGATTGCTCACTCGGACTTCGTCCTCCTTGCAATGACAAGAGCGTCATTGCGAGCGAATGAAACATTCATTCCGTCATTGCGAGGAGCGCTTTTTGCGACGAAGCAATCCATTAGGTTTTCTCAAACACCAGCTTTCTCTGGCTTGTCATCCCGAACGCAGTGAGGGATCTCCTTGCTATTTAAATAACAGTTCCCCATTCGACGCGGTTTTGTTGAATCTCCTAGAAGTATTGGTTAGATTATTATCAGCAACATTCATTAGGGTTTCAGTTATCGACACGGAGGGTTTGGAATGGTTTTTAAGAAAAAAAAAATTAATTTAGCATTATCTATTGTCACTATGGCTTGCTCTACATTTTCTCCGCTTCATGCTGCTACGAATTTCAATTATGGCGAAGCGTTGCAAAAAGCTATCTTCTTTTATGATGTGCAACGTTTAGGGAAAGTTTCAGAAGCAACGGGCAATCTTGCTAATCGTGTGTATTGGCGGGGTGATTCTTTTTTACAAGATTACACATTACCTAACAGCGAAGGTGTGATTGATTTAGGCGGCGGTTTTGCAGATGCGGGTGATAATGTTAAATTTAATTTTCCCATGGCTTTTAGTACGACACTTCTTGCTTGGGCTATTGTTGATTTTGGCAATGGCTTCACGCAAATCGATCAATTAACCCCGATGTTAGCTAACTTACACTGGGCTACGGATTATTTACTGAAATGTTGGGACCCAGTGAATCAACGTTTATATGGACAAGTGAGCCCGAACAGCGTGTCAGCGGAACATAGCAATTTATGGATGCCGTATGAAGTCGTTGATCAAGCATCGATTGATAAAAGTTTGCCGCGTTATGGCTTTTACGTGGATGTAAATCACCCGGGAACTGACTTAGCAGGTGAAACAGTAGCTGCTTTAGCCGCTGCCTCGTTGGCTTTCCAAGCCACTGACCCCGCCTATGCCAGCCAATTGCTTTCAACCGCACAATCCATTTACACCACCTTAGTCAATGTGCCTAATAAAGGAAAATATTCCGATAACATGGGGCGAATGGTCAATGGTAGCTGGCAACAAGCGGATATCACGTCTTTTTATAACTCATGGAGCGGTTACAACGATGAAGTCAGTTGGTCTTCTTTATGGTTGTATCGCTGCACAAATGATTCAAGTTATTTGACCACCGCAAAACAATACATTCTCTACAATAATACTGCTGCGACACTTTCTTGGGATGATAAATCCTATGGAGCCTATTTATTGCTCGCTAAATTCCTTCCTGATAGCGATCCGGATAAAGCAACAGCAAAAGCATCTGCAGAAGGTTGGCTTAACGCCTGGGCAAGTGGTACCAATGGCCACAGCTTCTCGACCGATGGATTAGCCATTGCATCAGCGCTTACTCCTTGGGGCAATGCACGTTATGCAGCAACTACTGCGTTTGGTGCTTTAATGTATGATGCTTATTTCCAATCCACGACCTATGACAAATTTGCTAAAAGTCAGATTGATTACTTATTAGGAAATAACAGTAAAAACTTTAGCTACATGGTGGGTTTTGGTAATGCTTTCCCGAAACAATGCCATCATGCTGAAGCAGAAGGTCGTTGGGATGGTAATAATGATGTTTCTTATGCTGGAAATAACCGTCACATTAATTATGGTGGCTTGGTCGGCGGCCCTAAAGATACGAGTGATACCTATGAAGACTTGCGTAGCGATTATGTCGACAACGAAGTAGCTCTTGATTATAACGCAGGTTTTGTCGGCGCACTTGCCGGCTTGGTGATGGAATATGGTGGCACCGCCTTACCTAGCGCACAATTCCCACCGACAGCAGCCACTGAAAATCCACCAGCAGATCAATTTTTTGTAAATGGTGCGGTACAATCCACTTATAAAGATTCCACACATTCCATAGTCCAAGTGGATTTACTCGCTACTAATCACAGTGCTTGGCCTGCACGTGTCGCGACAAATTTAAAAGTACGTTATTTCCTTAATTTGGCTGATAAACCTGCCAATGGCACCGTACAAACCAATGTCTACAGCACTGACTCGCGTGCGGTGGTTTCTAACCTCACTCTTTTTGATGCAACAAATCAAATTTATTACGTCGAAGTATGGTTTAAAAATATTCCTATTTATCCAGGTGGTGATGATCGATCCATTTCATCCAAAGAAACGCAATTACAATTCCAATTCTCTTGGCCGCATGATTTCACCAAAGATTGGTCTTATCAAGGCTTAGGTAGTCAAGGCAGTTTGACAGAAGTCACGAACGTACCTATCTACGATGTGATTAACGGCAATACGCAATTGCTCTTCGGTGCTGAACCTGCCAATGTACCACAAGGTACACTTGGTTTAAATTTCGCACCTAATTTGCCAACGGCCTGCGTAGGAGCCAGTGATACTTTAAACATCAACAACAATAGCAATACCTTTCAAGTAGGCACAGCAGCTTCTTATTCCATGGCGGCAGGCGGCCCTTACACGGTAAGCCTTAACTCAACCACGAAACCCCTTGCCGTATCAGGCGGTACATGTAGTGGCAGTTTGGATGCTTCAACCGTCAATGTTCCTGGTCAAGTGAATGCAAGTTATACCTTTGTAGCTACACCACCTGTCAGTACAGGCACAGTACAAATCGTATCTTCTTCGCAATCAGATCCGAAATGCAGTTCAGCAACCGATAAATTGTTTATTGACCAAAGCACAACGGGAACGGCGTTTGGTGTAGCGAGTGGTGTTTCTCAACAACTTCCTGTGGGATCTCATCAAGTCGCTTTAGCATCAGCAACATCGATCCCCGCTGGTAATAATCAAAATGGTTATTGCACCAGCACCTTGGATAAATCTCAGGTCACCGTGACTGAAAATCAAACGGCAGCAGTGAATGCAACGTATACTTATCATGCCAATTCATCGGGTATGACTTGCACCATTACGTCTGCCACAGTCACGCAACAATCCAATTGGGGAGGCAGTAATGGTTTAGTAAACAGTTTCCAAATTAATTTTAATCTACAAGGTTTCTCGCAAAGCAATAATGGCATCACTGTCAATGGCTCATTTACCACCAAAAATAATTTAGTACAAAATTTTTGGGGTAATTTTGGTATGACATCCTCTGCCTTTACAAATGCCACGGGAACATTCACAGGTCAACTCTGGCAAAATCAACTGCCCGCTTCGATCAGTGGCTTTATCTACAATACCACGCCATTAAACGTGGGTGACAATCCATTAGTATCGATGACAATCAATGGCGTCACGTGTTTACCCGCAGCAACGTTACAAATCAATAAGCATTTAGTCACGCTTAAGAAACATCCGTCCAGAAAAATAATAAAAAAGAAACATTAATCTCAGCATGAGATAATCGAAGAAAACGCGGCTTACATAAGCCGCGTTTATTTTAATATTTTTTAGATGGTGGTGTTATTGGAGGAAGCGTTGCGTTGCTTAGTAGTTGTTGCAATTCGCTATTGCGTGTTTTAATAAAAATGTTATTAAATTGAAAACACTTAGGTTGTACAGCGACCGCTGTGACTTCTTCTTTTTCACTAGTGGGTGGCTGAACAATTTGCTCCAATAGTGATTGCAATTGAATATTATTGGTACTAAACGATTTATCGCCCATTTGATAAGCTTGACTTCCTTCTAAAGGAAAATCTGGCACTTTTTTTTGTTTTTTTGCGGGTGGCGCCTTACCATCATTAGTATCTAACGTTAATGGATGGGTGATTATTCCTGCACCAGGTGGTAATGAATTAGAAGACCCCGCACCCCGATTAAAAAAATTTAACGTTTCTATCACTGTTTGAGAAACGCGAGTGTTATAATTTTTTACAAAATAAATACTTGCCTCCATAAGCACATCTTGCTCATAAATTTTAAAGAACTCGGTGAGTGAACCTAAAGAAAATCCTTTCGGCCATTGTCTATTTTGCAATGAATCGATCACTTCTTTTCTTTTTTCTTCAAGAACACAAACAAACTTAAATAAATATGCAGAACAAACTCCATTTAGTTTTGCACGATGCTGCGGATCAGCGATAAGTGTTTCTATTTTAAATTTATCGACTTCAAGTGCTTTTCTTTCAGTTTTACCTTTGAACTGATAATTTTTTATGTAATAACAACATACTTTTACAAGTGTGTCTTCTTCGTACTTCTCAAGATAAGCGTTAAGTTTTTCTAATGTAGTATCGAAACCCGTTGTTTTTAGAGTATGGATAATCTTTTGTTTTAACCCATCTATATCATTTACATAGGATGTATCTTCTTGAATACAGCGTCTTACATACCTACGACAAATCTGCCCGATGGCTTCTAGCCTATTGGAGTCAATGCCCAAATTTTTAATATCTCTAAAAGTCAATTCTTCATTAGAGTCAGCAGTATTTTCTAGAGCCGAATCTTCTGGAATTACCATAGGATTCTCTGGTAGCAATGGAGGAAAAGAAGTATCTATATCTTCACCTAATACATCATACCGCTCTGAGAATAACTCTTTAAAATCTCCAGTTGTGGATTCCCACGTATTTTCCTCAATGTTATTTGGTTCAAATTGATGACCTGGCATAAGTTCCTCGCATATTTATGTGTGTGGTTTTTTTATAATTTTCAAAAAATGATTATGTTACCTTTATTTAGAATTCATCGGACCATTGTTTGGTTTAGAACCCGTCGATGAATCCAACAGTTGAGCAATTTGTGCATTGTTTGTTTTAAATGTTGTTCCCTTAAATTGTAACGTATACATAGGCACATTCGTTTGTTGCGCCGATGGGAATGGCATTGTCGAAACAAGCGTTGGCACCGATAAATCTGGTTTCTTTTTTGAAGCAGGAATGGAAACCATTTTTAGTTTCTTTTTTGGTGGTTCTTTCATTTCGCTTGTATCTTTTTGACTAGCAGTAGAACAAATTTCTTCGCTATTAAACGCAGGTGACACAGAAGATAATAACTGTGCTCTATTCATTAATGCTTGATTTAATATTGCTGTAGAAGACTGCGAAATATTTTCTCCACGCTTTTTATTGAGATCTGTCAAAGACTTAATTATATCTAAAGATACTTTAGGTTTATATGACGTTAAATAATGGATACAGGCAGTTTTGAGAAGATTGTCATCATAGGGGTTATCTTGGAATTTTGCATATATTTTTTTTCCTAACTCATAGGGCCACCGATCCGCTTTTAAATCTTCGATTGCTTTCGATCTTATCTCTTCCATTTGGTGCAAATCAGATTTTAAGAATTCAATACAAAACGTATTAATACTCCTACGATCACTTTCTTCAGCAATTACTCTTCTCATTTTCACTGTTGTAGGAACTGTTATATTACGTTGAACTAAACATTGCTCATCTGCATTTGAGTGGGGCTTGGTTATCCGCGGTTTATAGTTGTGAATATAATACAAACAAGCCTGTTTTATGTATTTTTCGCCATACAATTTAATATAAGTATCTAAGGAGTCCGTATAAAAATTCTCTGGCCATTGCTGATTCGTTAAAGCATGTTTAGCGGCTGATCTTGCTACTTCAAATTCACCAAATTTCCTCAAATAGTCCCGGCAAAATTGCCAGATGCATTCTCGATGAGCAGAGTCGGCAATCACCAATTTTAATTGCCATAAAAGCAGTACTTTTATTGGTTTTTGAGCCACTGGTTGAATTCCCCCATTTTCAATCGGTGTTGTCTCTGGCTCTGGCGATGAATAAGCAACCGGATTCAAATTACTACTCGATAAATAAGCATGAATAGAATGCATATCACTCATGGATAAGCAAGAGGTATCTAAATTAAATTCGTCTATTGGCAAAAGAAGAGTTTCTTCGAACGCAAATCGATCGGCATCTGTAAACGTAGGAGGGGCAAAGATAGGCTCATATGGATACGTGTTTAAAGCGATCTCTTCATCATTGGTCGGTAAATCACCATTTTCAGGGGGATTATTATGCAGCATACATTCCTCATTTTTATGTGTAATTTAAAATTATTATTGGTTTCTACTAAATTCTACAAACAAAAACAAGGCCTTCTTATCATGTGCCACCATTCCTAGGGAGAGAGCTTTGCACTTGCGCCCATAATTGTTTCAATTCTGCGTTATTAGTATTAAGCTGCAGACTTTGAAACTTTGATAGCGGCGAACCCATGAGTGAAACGTTTTCTTGTGGAATCGGAGCAGGAGCAGGAACCAGAGCAGATTGAAGCGTTTTTCGTCGCTTCTGGAGGGGCGTTGATAAAACACCTAACCCACCAAAAAACGAAGATTGATTGTTAGAGATTACTGGTAATGCACTATCTACATTACCTACTTGGGTTTGGTTAGTTTCTTGAGCACCAGGTACTATTTCATTCCATATGTGTAGCTCATCCGCTCTCTTGGAAGAGAATCTCTTTTCATAGTTATAAAAATAATAAAGACATACCGCTTTAACATTATCCACACCATATAAATCAAAGTAATTCTTAAATAATTTTTCGAAATTGTCTGGCCATATGTCTTCATTTCTTAAATTATTGATGAATTTGATTCTTTTGGTTTCAACATCATTTTTGCTTAAACGTCGACGGCATTGATTACCAATTCTATCGCGATGCTCTTTATTAGGAACAGCTGTCTTTACATCATCGAGAGTAATTTCAGATATTTTTTTATTAATTAATCTAGAAAAATGTTGACTGTGAGTCGAATCATCTATTAAAGATGCTTCCTCTATAGTCTTACCACAAGCAGATTCATCCCTCTCTTGCGTCATTTGCATCATTTCCTGCGTGATATCTTGGGACAAATACTCTAACCCTTGCGCTGAAGATTGATCACTTATTGGATTAGATAAATAAGAATACTGTTGAGAGAGATCTTTCATGGCATTCGCTCTCTCCTCTTCTGACACCAGCGCCCTTTTTTGTTTACTTAAAATAGCTTTTTTATAGATATAAAAATAATAGATACATAGCTTCCTAACAGTTTGCTCATCATATAAGCCTATATAATGCTTAAGGGATTCTTGCAAATTGAATGGCCAATTTTGTTTTCGTAAAGCATCGATTGCTTCTTGCCTGGTGCTCTCAAGATGATCTCCACTTAAGATTAAAAGTTTACGACAATAGCCACCGATTGCAGTGCGGTGTTTACGACTAGGGACTAATCTAATGATAACATCTATAATTAAACGCGTTTTTCCAAAAGAAGCAAGGTCTAATCTTGATAATGCCGCTGGCTCTGCAGGCGCTATCGCTGTTGGAGCAGCGTTTAAATTTTCTCTTGGCATCATACTCTCAGCATCATCATTGCCTTGTAGCGTGACATTTAACCACTCTGTCAAATTAGAGAGATCTTCTTGAGAGAAGCCTGATAAATCGAAAATATCATCGATATTTTCAGTATTTTCAATAGTTAAAATATCATCATGCGACTCTGCAGTAATATTTTCTTTAAGACCCTCTCGTGGATGCCAGATTTCATAGGGTTCTCTACGTTGCATATACCACCTCGTTCGTTTGTGCTCTGTTCGTGTGCGTATCGATCGTATTTACTTATTTTATTTTTATAATTTAAATGGGTTTGGATACGGCTTGTGCTTTATTAATCGGGACAAGGATCGTATCTGCACCTTTTTGCGGAGTGACTGTATGCTTATAATCTGGATTTAATTTATTTAATGTCACTACCGGCGTTCCTGATGTCTTTGCCAATTGGGTCAAATCCACCGTCTTTTTAATTTTTACTTCTTTAAAATAGGGTTGATTAACAACCGTCGGTAATTGTATTCCATATTTTGTTGGGTTTTTAACAATTTCGGCCACTGCTAATAAACGAGGAACATAATATTTAGTCTCTTGAGGTAAATGCAATCGCCAAAAATTTTGCGTGCCTGCACGACGCGTTGCGTGTGCTACTTTCACTTGCCCACAATTATAAGCGGCAATGGCCAATAACCAATTGCCCTTAAATAAATTTCCTAAATCTTTAAAATAAGCTAAAGCTGCTTTTGTCGAAGCGATAACATTTCGACGTCCGTCATAACCTGCTCTCACTTTCACGCCTAATTCGTGAGCGGTCTGTGGCATCAACTGCCAAAGCCCCGTAGCGCCTTTTTTAGAATGGTCATTCGGATTAAATTCACTTTCAATAACAGGAATTAAAGCTAACTCTGCAGGCAAGCCGCGCAATTGCGTTTGTTGATGGATAAAGTAAATATACGGCGCTGCTGCTTTTAAAATTTGATATAGCTTACCTTGTTCAGCTAATAACTTTCGAATCTCTGCTTTCACTTGCGCAGACTCAGCTTGATGATCCAACTTAAATTCATGACTCATGCTTACCCAAATGGATTCCGTCGGATTTTTACCTGTTTTTGCAGGCGTACCCGGAGCAACACTCGCCTGAGTAGGTTCTTCCGGCTGAACAGATTGGGCCGTTTGAACATATTCAATAGGCCACACAAATCCGCTCGGCCAAATCAACTCCGCTGGCTGAGTGTAAGAAGTATCGCTTGAGTAAAAAGAGGTAGTTCCAATGTTTGAGATTTCTATATTTGTGAAGTTCCAGATTAGAAGGAAACTACTACTTAATACAATGAGCAATAAATATTTTGAGATAGACAGAACAAATTTCATGGGGGGCATACTACCTTAAAATCCACCCCAAGTACAGCTAAACTTGATCAAATTTAGATCATTTTACTCTTTTTTGGTTTTTTTTGTTTATTTTTCAATAAAATACGTGAAGCTAATGTTGAAAAAACGCCGTTAAGCTAGCTTGTTGAATAGTATGATTATTTATTTGATTCATAATATCGTCAGGATCAGCGTTAAAAGGCACACTAATCGCGCTATCCAGAGCGTAGATGGTAAACACAAAACGGTGTGTTCTATTATCGGGGGGGCAAGGTCCGTTATATCCGGAGGTTTCATAATAATTGATACCCACTTCTATCCCCTCAGGCAGCGCCCGGTTCGCTCCCTGTGGTAAAGAAGTCACGTCCGCGGGGATGTTATACAACACCCATAAATAAACTGATCCAGCCGACCAATCCGGTGAAGTAAAAACTAAAGCAAATGCTTGGGTTTTAGGTGGCACATTACTCCAAACCAAAGGCGGGGAAATGTTCTTACCATTACAGGTATATAAGGTAGGGAATGGGCTTTTATCCTTAAAGGCCGGCGACATTAAGGTTAAATCGGCTGCATAGGCTGTTGTTATCATCACTAAATAACTGATTAGGCATGTCATTAAGAAACGCATAAATTACCATCCTTGGTAAAGTTTCTGTAACTTAGGATACAGGTTCCAAATACTCTAAAAGCAATTGCATCGATCGCCGACCTCTAAATTCATTGACATCCAAACGATAAGCCGCCTTAATCTTTTGACAACGATGATTAGGCCATTCGGCGGTATCCACAAAAAAAGCAATGGCTTCTATTATTTTACTCCCTTTTTCTAATTTTAGTTTTAAATGTTTATCGTTAATTAAACGCTGCTCAAGTACATGAAAGGTATCATCAAATAATGGTTCCGGAAATGCTTGCCCCCAGGGGCCCGCATCCCTCAGCATGCTTGCCACGTCTAAGCTCAATTCTTCTTGCAACAATTCCCCGTCCGTTAACAAAAAATGTTGCAAATCACTTTCACTAATTTGATTAGCGACAACCGAATTAAAGACCTCAGTAAATGTTTGCAATTGTTCTTGACGAATGGTTAAACCAGCAGCCATGGCATGACCACCAAATTTAATAAGCAACTCAGGATACTTCGCATCAATCAGCGCAAATGCATCACGTATATGAAAATTTGGAATGGAACGTGCCGATCCTTTTAATTCATTATTTGAACCTGGAGCAAACACAACCACCGGTCGATTAAAACGTTCTTTAATGCGCGAAGCTAAAATACCAATCACACCTTGATGCCACGATTCATCAAACAACACTAAACCACGCGGCATTTCTCCTTTTAATGTAGTAGTTAACGTATTTAAAGCACTTAGGGCTTGCGTTTGCATGTCTTTTTCAACATGACGACGCTCATCATTTAACTGATCGAGCACACGTGCAATTTCACGTGCACGAAAAGAATCATCACATAATAAACATTCAATCCCTAATGACATATCATCCATGCGCCCTGCTGCATTTAAACGTGCCGCCACTGCAAAGCCTAAATCAGATGCCACTGCTCGAGTAAAATCGCGATTTGCTAATTCTAGTAAAGCAACAATACCAGGCACACACTGCCCTGCTCGAATACGTCGCAATCCTTGATGCACTAAAATACGGTTGTTATGATCCAAGGGCACTAAATCAGCCACCGTTCCTAAAGCAACAATATCTAATAAACGCGCCATCACAGGCTCAGGCAAATTTTTCGTCGCAAACCATTGCTGATCCATTAAATGCCGACGCAATGCCAACATCACATAAAAAATAACGCCTACACCTGCTAAATTTTTACTTGGAAAACGATCATCGGGCTGATTAGGATTAACGATCGCGTCAGCCGAAGGCAATGTTGAAGCTGCTAAGTGATGATCTGTAATAATCACTCTCATGCCCGCTGCACGCGCTGCTTCTACACCAGCATGATTAGCAATGCCATTATCGACAGTGACAATTAAATCAGGAGAAAACCCTTCTGCTGCTTTCACCAATTCAGGCGTTAAACCATAACCATATGCAAACCGGTTAGGCACTAAGTAATGCACTCGCTCGACACCAAAGCTTCGCAGTGCACGCACAGCAACAGCAGTACTCGTCGCACCATCCGCATCAAAATCACCCACAATCAAAATGGTTTGATTCTGAGTCACTGCCTGTGTCAATAACAGCACTGCTTCATCAATGCCACGTAATGATTGAAAAGGAAGCAATTGATCCAATTCTCTTTCTAGTTCGCGAGAAGACTTTATTTCTCGCGTTGCATAAATACGTTGTAATACAGGATGCAATTCTTCCAATACGGAAACATCCGCAATAGTGTGACGACGAATAATTTGTTTTTTCACCATGACGATTTATTTACCCAATCTCTGCAGAATTTTATTGTTATAAGTTTCGACAGCTTTCACGCCCCAAATGCAACAAATAATCCAAAATAATAAAATAGGGAAACCCAATTTGCTGCACACAACAATCAAACCTAAAGGAATCATAAAACAAGCTCCCCAAAAAGAAGCATACAAGAGCCCTACGGGTCCTAATATGACACAAAACAGTAAAGCACCAGCCGTACTTTTAAGGGGAAATGGAGAGGATAGCTGAGGACGATTCACAGTAAGCTCCTTGTCGTTACAATCTTTATGCTGCTAACATAGCCAGGCAATGTATGACTGTCAATTTATTCGGGGAAAGATATGCCATTGAATCTTGATGAAAATAATGCCATCTATCAAATTCGCGCTTATCAACCCGGCTTGCTTCAAATTAATGAACAAAAATTTACACACAGTGTGATTATTACGCCTTCCAGACTCATTGACGATTGGTCACCGCAGTTTTTTTCTGAGCTCAATGCGGAAAGTTTATCCATTATTAAAACATTAAAACCTGATATTTTATTGCTCGGCACAGGATCAACCATGGTTTACGTACCACCCGAAATTTATGGCGAGCTGATTAACGCAGGTATTGGTGTCGAAACAATGGCAACCCAAGCTGCTTGTCGTACGTATAATGCACTGAGTGCAGAAAATCGTAATGTCGCTGCTGCGCTGATTATTAAATAGTTAAGCGTATTGCCAACGCGCTTTAGTGTTTTAAGCGTTGAAAAATGCGTGCAACGCCAACGCGATTATCTTTGACTTGCACAATTTCAATTGGATAACCTGCAATCAAAATAGCCACACCGGTGCGTGGTAAGGCTTCGAGATATTCGATAATCAATCCATTGAGTGTGCGTGGTCCTGTCAAAGGTAGCTCGGCACCTGTAACGCGATTAAACTCACGAAGCGTTGTTGCACCGTCCACCAGATAGCTGTGATCGGCTTGTTCAATAATGCGTTTTTCTGCACTTAAGTCTGTCGTAAAATCACCGACGATTTCTTCTAAAATATCGTTTAGCGTTAATAAGCCCATGATCTCACCGTATTCATCGACCACAAACGCCAGCTTTTCTTGACTACGTTGGAAATAACTTAATTGCACTGTCAGCACCGTACCTTCAGGCACAAAATAAGGCTCATGCAATAATTGATGCAGCGTGTCTTTATTTAGCGTTTTTTTTGCAAGTAAAAAGGGCAATACATCACGTAAATGCAAAACACCTATCATTTGATTGACATTTTCACGGTAAAAAGGAATCCACTCTTGATGGGATTGATTGATTTGCTCCAATATATTGTCCCAAGGTTGTTGAATATCAATGCCCACGATTTGATGCTGAGGAATCATCACATCATTTACCGTAAGCTTATTTAAATCCAAGATACTCAACATCATGTGTTGATAATCGCGTGGAACTTTTCCTGTTGCATCGAACACCACGCTGCGCAACTCATCACGTGATAAAGGTTCAATCGCATGTGCTGTGACATTCACACGAAAAAGACGTAGCATGGCATTAGTAATGGCATTCGCTACCCAAACGACAGGATAAAGTAAACGTAAAATAAATTGGATAGGATAGACCACCCACCGCGCTACTTGATTAGGATAAATCGCAGCCACTGTTTTGGGCGCAATTTCCCCCACAATCAAAACAACAACCGCAAGACCCAGCGCAGCGAGCAATGCACCATTCTCACCCCAATAATGAGCAGCAATTAACGTAGCAAACGCAGAAGCCAACATATTTGCAAAGGTATTACCAATTAAGATAGCGCCTAATAAACGATCAGGGCGCTTTAAGAGTTGAAGAAGCGTCACCGCATAACGCCGTTTTAGGCGTGCTTGATGGCGTAAACGGTAGCGATTGACTGCCATTAATGCCGTTTCAGCAAACGAGAAAAACGCCGCCAATAAAATTAAAACAATTAAGATTAGACTAAATAAAATGATTTGAAATTGACTCACGCAATCCCTCAAATGACTTGCAACATCCTTTTCTAGCGTATCATTTTTTAGGTATACTCACAGCCATTTTAACCATTTGGGCCAATCCGCATGTTTAATCATTTATCTGAACGCTTAAATAAAGTTATAAAAAATCTAACCGGTCAAGGGCGCCTGACGGAAGATAATATCAAACAAACATTGCGCGATATTCGCATTGCCCTCTTAGAGGCTGACGTAGCTCTCCCTGTGGCTAAAGAGTTTATTGATGACATTCAAGCGAAGGCCATTGGTACTGAAGTGCTGCAAAGCCTCACCCCTGGACAAGTATTGATTAAGCTCGTTCATGACGAATTGGTCAAAGTCATGGGTGAGTTTAATGCTGAATTAAATTTAAAAACTCAGCCACCTGCCGTCATTTTAATGGCAGGGTTACAAGGTTCGGGTAAAACCACTACAGTCGCCAAATTAGCGCGATGGCTAAAAGAAACTCAAAAAAAATCCGTGCTAGTCGCTAGCGCAGATATCTACCGTCCTGCTGCGATTGACCAATTAGCAACCCTTGCTAAAACCATTGGTGTGGAATTTTATCCTAGCCGCACTGATCAAGAACCAGTCACTATTGCTAAGGAAGCGATTCAAGCCGCTAAAAATAAAGTCATCGACGTGGTTATCTTAGATACCGCCGGCCGTTTGCATATCGACGATGACATGATGAATGAAATTAAGAATATTCACGCAGCGATTAGCCCGGTTGAAACCCTATTTGTGGTAGATAGCATGGCAGGCCAAGATGCAGCCAATACAGCGCGAGCTTTCAATGACACCTTACCTCTCACTGGTGTTGTTTTGACCAAAGCCGATGGCGATGCTCGTGGAGGCGCTGCGCTCTCCATTCGTCATATTACCGGCAAACCCATTAAGTTCATGGGCATGGGCGAAAAAATTGATGCGCTTGAGCCTTTTTACCCAGATCGCGTTGCTTCACGTATTCTTGGCATGGGCGACATACTCACCTTAGTGGAAGAAGCTGAACGTAAAATTGACAAAGAAAAAGCCGAGAAATTTGTTAAAAAAATTAAAAAAGGCAAACCTTTTGACTTAGAAGATTTTCGCGAACAAATAAAGCAAATCCATCAAATGGGTGGTGTGATGGGTATCATGAACAAATTACCAGGGGTCAACCAGTTACCGAGTCACGTCAAAGACCAGTTAAATGACAAAAAATTGGTAGAAACAGAAGCCATCATTAATTCCATGACGCCAAAAGAACGGCGTTTCCCCGATTTAATTCGCAACTCGCAAAAAAGACGCATTGCTTTAGGTTCAGGAACCTCCATCCAAACCATTAATCAGTTATTAAAGCAATTCCTGCAAATGCAAAAAATGATGAAAAAAATGTCTAAGAAAGGCGGCTTAATGAAGCTCATGCGGGGCATGCGCGGTAAATTTCCAGCAGGTGGTGGCTTGCCTCCGGACATACCTTTCTAGTTGTGTTCAGCTTGGAAAGTCGCGTATAATTCGCGACTATTTTAATCGTTTCTCTGAGGAAGATATATTTTATGGTTGTTATTCGTTTAACTCGTGGCGGTGCAAAAAAACGCCCTTTCTATCATATTGTTGTTGCAGACAAAGCACGTTCATTGCGTGGTCGTTTTATTGAAGAACTGGGTTACTTTAACCCTATCGCGTCTGGCAAAGACATCCGTTTATCTTTGAACATTGAACGCGCTCAAGAGTGGATTGCTAAAGGTGCGCAGCCTTCGGATCGTGTTAAGCATTTAATCAAAATGCATAAAGAAATGGCAAAACAAGCCCCTGAACAAGCTGGCTAAGATTACTTGTTCATGAAAAAAGCAGATCCTGTTTACATTAAAGTAGGTAAAGTGGGTTCTACTTTTGGAGTCAATGGCTGGCTCAAGATTCAATCTTACACTGAATTTGGTGCCAGCATTCTCGATTACCAACCTTGGTATTTGGTCGATGCTACTAATCAGCAAAGCCCTATCACTATCGAAGATAGCCAAATCAGAGACACAGGCATTTTAGTTAAATTTGCCGGGATTGAGACACCTGAAGAAGGCCGCCTTTTGACGGGTAAGTTCATTGAAATTGACCGGCATTTATTACCTACCCTTCCCTCCAATCAATATTATTGGTCTGATCTAATCGGGTTAACGGTTATTAATAAAAATGGCGAGAATTTAGGAAAAGTCATTTATTTGATGGAAACAGGCTCCAACGATGTATTGGTTGTCAAAGGACAAAAAGAGCACGCCATCCCCTATTTGCTAGGCAGCGTTATTCTTAAGGTCGACCTTGAAAAAGAAGAAATCACTGTCGACTGGGAGATTATCTAGAACGTGCTGACTAGTCGAAGTGAGCCCTTTGTTTTTAGGAAGTAAAGCGAGAGGTGCGGCGGAGCAAGACAGCGCCATAAGCGTTGAGTAAAAACAAAGGGCTCACTTCGACTAGTCAGCACGTTCAATAAACTATCACTGAGGTCGTCATGTGGTTCGGTATTGTCAGCTTATTCCCAGAAATGTTTCAAGCCCTCGATTGTGGGATTACTGGTCGCGCCATTAAAGATCAGCGCGTTCAGCTCAATCACTGGAACCCACGGCATTATGTTTTGGATAAGTATCAATCCGTCGACGACCGCCCGTATGGCGGAGGGCCCGGGATGCTCATGATGGTGAAACCCTTGCAAACGGCTATTCAGACAGCTAAACAAGCTGCTCCTGAAAAACCGCTGACTATCTACGTTTCCCCACAAGGCAAACGCTTTGATCAAAAAGCAGCACAGCGCTTCACTCAGCAATCTTCGCTTATTTTTGTAGCAGGTCGCTACGAGGGCATCGACCAACGTCTTATTGAGCAAGAAATTGATGAGGAATGGTCTATTGGTGATTATGTAATTAGCGGTGGTGAATTGGCAGCCATGGTGATGATAGATGCCATCACCCGTTTATTACCTGGCGTTCTTGGGGATGCTCAATCAGCTATAGAAGACTCCTTAGCAGCAGGGCTACTTAAGTATCCCCAATATACCCGTCCAGAATGCCTAGAAGGGAGCAAAGTCCCCGATATCCTATTAAGTGGCCATCACGAGCGGATTGCCGAATGGCGCCTAAAAATGGCCTTAGGCACCACTTGGCTTAAGCGACCAGACTTATTAGCTCAAAAAACGCTCTCTGCCCAAGAACAAACCTTACTGGCTGAATTTATCGCAGAACACGCTTCAGACAAATTCTTAAAATAATTCTCGAAAATATCCTTCTTTTTATATAAAATTGCACGACTTGTTAGAGGATCAGAAAATGAGCAACAAAATTATTCAAGCACTAGAAACCGAATTCATGCAATCGGTCAAACCTTTACCAGCCTTTGGTCCAGGAGACACGGTGATTGTCCAGGTGAAAGTTAAAGAAGGCGAACGCGTACGTTTACAATCATTTGAAGGTGTTGTGATCGCTAAAAGAAATCGCGGTTATCATTCTTCATTTACCGTTCGTAAAATTTCACACGGCGTGGGCGTTGAGCGTGTATTTCAAACCAGCAGTCAAAGTATTGATTCTGTCGAAGTGAAACGTCGTGGCGATATCCGTCGTGCTAAACTTTACTACATGCGTGAATTAAGTGGTCGTGCAGCACGTATTAAAGAAAAATTAACGGCGAAAGTAGGCAATGCAGCGATTCCTACCGAGAAAAAAGCAGAAGAAAACAAAGACAGCGCTGAATAAGTGTTCTTCGTATTAAGCTTAAAAAAGGACCGATAAGGTCCTTTTTTGTTGGTTCAAACAACATGAAACTGAAATAAACTAATCACAATTTCTACTGCAATTAATAAAATAATAATGCTTTCCAATAAACTGGAATGCCGATGCTGCACTTGGCTATTTAGAATGTCCAATAACTCTTGCAAGACATCAAGTTTTTGATTTAATGCCATCACACGGTTCGGAATATCTAAAAATTTTTTTACCATGATATAAGAAGGTTCTAAATTCGGATTACGCCAAAAAAATTCAGGCGTGTCTAAATATTCAATGTTTAAATTAATAGAACTTCTGGCAATAAAAATTTCACCCATGCGTTTAAAAATCGATCTTCGGGACAATGTAATGGTGCCCCTTTTTGCAATTTCTTCAGGCAAGTAACTATTAATTTTAATGGTTTCTTTGACGGAGTCTTCAAATTTTTCTAATTTGATGGATTGCGCTAACCCGTATGAAAATGCCAACTTTAACATTACATCTTCGGAATCTAATGTGACGATGTCTAAACGTAATCGTTCATGCGTATCAATAGCAATTTCATCCCCATAACGGTAATAAAAATGATCTGATTCAATTACGATTAAAGGATCGACTGAATATTCTTTCGCGGCCTCAATTAATCTATCTTCAAAATTTTTTTTGTAACCCCAGCTGACAAAACAACCGTAATTAAAAAAAAAGATATCGCCAGGACGTTTTAAACTTGAAACGTGCAATACATCGCGCGATAGTCGGGTAAAATATCCTCTTTTTTTAAAATGACTGGCAAGGCCTAATAAATCGTAGCTATCCGCTGTGCAAAAAGAAACGCAGCGGGAAAATGACTTGAGTATCTTGAGATTATCCATATCATTTCAAGATACTCGAAAAAGAGATTTAGGCGCAACGGCCAGCCTACCACGGAAAACCCTATATGGATTATAATTGGGCATTAAATATGGAAATGATGAATTTATCTCTTTGATGTTGTCATCCCAAGCGAGGGATCTCTCGACCTTTACCTGATCTTTCGCTTCGCTCAGGGTGACACGTTATTAGCCTTAACTGTTCAAAATGGACGAAATGAATTATCAGACGCTGGGAGATACTGAACATTTTCCGTTTCGAGATCGAATGGATCATCAGCATATACACTGTTACTTTCCTTCATAGGAAGTGAAGTATAAAACTTTTCAAAAGACAATTGACTTTGTTCATACCTCATCAATAAATCCGCTTTACATGCATCAATGCTCTGTCGAATTCGCTCATTATTACGTAGATGCGCTTCAATCTGAGGGTGAGAGACGATAAGAAAAAGGATTTGTTCGCAAGAAGAAGCATCCAAAAATTCAGAAATTAAATCAGGATTGACCTTTAAAACCAAATCCGGATTCTTTATAAAAGCATGGAATGCTAGGTAATCAAAGTTCTTATCAGAATTAATAATCGTTAAAAAATCTAAAAAAATTAAAAACTGAATCAGCCAAGGTGTCTGCAAAATAATCCATTCATCATTTTTTTTATATTTGCCAGCGCGACGTAAAATATTCAAAAGACTTGCACTCCCTGGCATAGGCGCAAGTTCATTTAATTGTAGATAATTTTTTTTAAATAGAATGGTCTGAATTCGATTTTCTTCTGGGATCGTAGCAATCACCTTAATCGCTTTTTTTTCTTCATAAGCTTTATTTTTATTAAGCTCAGGAGCAGCATCCAGCAAGAAATGAGGGAAATAGTTCCTACGAAAATATTCCGCTTCCATAAATAAATTTTTTAAATCTAAAATACGATAATAGATTTTTCCTGGAATATCATTCTGCCCGCATAGATATTGAGATTCTGTTTTAATCTTGGCAAACCATATATCGCGGATATCTGCACGATGGTTTTTGGAAGTGAGGCTAATATTTCCTGTATCTCTCACACTTAATACATCATTTTTAAAAATTAACTGCCTAATTTCTTTTGGTAAACAATCAAAATAAGCAATACCGTCCTTCATATTATCCTCTAACTAATTTGGCTGAACACCACAATCCTCGTTACCTCGTTGCGATGTTCAGCCATTATTATTTAACGAAAAGAACCCATTCGAAAGCCCGTAACTTCAACATCATCCGTCTTGTTGGGTGCATTATCGCCTTCGTAATCCGTATCATTACCGCGTCCATACAGCTCTACAAATTCTTCTGGTTCAAAGGGGGCAGTTTGATTGCGAATGCGTTCTTGCTGTTCTTTATATGTTTCAAGTGCATTTTTAATGGTTTCATCTTGGGAAACATGCGCTTCAATTTCAGGATTGGCGATGATTAATGCATAAATTTCCTTGGCATTACTACGCGATGTAAAACCGTTGATTAGCTTTGGGTCAATGCTTAAAACCAATTGTGGATTCTTAACAAAGGCAATAAATGCATTTCGATCATACCTTCCTTTCGTCGAACAAATAGTAAAGAAATCAAAACCTGTTAAGAATGACAAAAACCATGGTATCTGTAATGCAATAAATTCATCACCTTTTTTATAAAATTCACCGTCTTTTTTACCCTGATTCGCATCATGTAAGATATTAAAAATACTTATTAACATACCCGAAGGCTGGCCCTGTTTAGGCATACAAATCGTTTCAAGACGTTTTTCTTTTGGAATGGAATGAATGAGTTGCAAAGCCTGCTCTTCAGAATAGTGTGGGCTAGCACCATCATAATACTGCATGTATGTTCTGCGAAAATATTCTGCTTCAATAAATAAATTTTTTAATTCCGAAATGCGTTTTTTTATTTCTTGTAATGATAGATTAATCTTATTACCGTGAAAAAATTGTTGGTTCAATTTTTCTGGGTATGCTTCATGGATTTCAGCGTGGTGTCTTTTTGAAGTGACTCCTAGTGCAGTCAAATCTTTCACTGATAAATTTTTATTAAGATAAATTAACCTTCTTACTTCTTTAGGTAAAAGATCAAAATATGCCATACCACTCTTCATTTGTATTTCTCCTCTTTCATTTGTCGTTTATTTTTAAAAAACTGAATAAGTTGATGCGCACAAGACTCAGCTAAGACGCCTCCTTCATAAGTAACGCGATGATTCAAAAAAGGCAAATCCAGAACATTCGCTTGTGAAATAACACCACCCGCTTTCAGATCTGCTGCGCCAAATACCAATCGTTTAATACGACTGTGCACCATAGCACCCGCACACATAAGACAAGGCTCTAATGTCACATACAGTGTTGCATTCAGCAGACGATAGTTGCCGAGCTTTTCACCCCCCTTGCGCAAAGCCAGAATTTCCGCATGAGCTGTCGGATCATTCATGGCAATCGGTGAGTTATGCGCCTCACTAATCAACTCATCATCCACTACTAACAAAGCGCCAATCGGCACTTCATTGTTTTGTTGGGCACGATCAGCGAGCTGCAATGCTCTTTGCATCCATCCAATATCTTTTTCAGACACGTTATTCCCACTCAATGGTGGCGGGTGGTTTACTAGAAATGTCATAAGTCACACGTGAAATGCCAGTTACCTCGTTAATAATACGGTTAGAAACTGTTTCTAAAAATTCATAGGGTAAATGCGCCCAATGCGCCGTCATAAAATCAACCGTTTCAACGACACGAATAGCGATCACATGGTCGTATTGTCGCGCATCGCCAATCACACCCACCGATTTTACTGGCAAAAAGACTGCAAAAGCTTGGCTTACTTTGTAATATAAATTTTGTTTATACAATTCATCGATCAAAATGGCATCCGCCAAACGTAATTTTTCAACGTACGCAGGCTTCACTTCGCCTAATATCCTTACCCCTAAACCTGGGCCGGGGAAAGGATGACGGTATACCAATTCATAAGGCAAACCCATCTCAATACCAATTTTACGCACTTCGTCTTTAAATAATTCACGCAATGGTTCTAGCAATTTTAAATTCATTTCTTCAGGTAAGCCGCCCACGTTATGATGTGATTTAATCACGTGTGCTTTACCGGTTCTAGTGGCTGCCGATTCAATGACATCGGAATAAATCGTGCCTTGCGCCAACCATTGTATATTCGGCAATAAACTGGCTTGTTGGTCGAACACGTCAATAAATTGCTTACCAATCACTTTACGTTTTTTCTCAGGATCATCAATGCCAACGAGTGCTTGATAAAATTGTTCTTGAGCATTCACGGTGATTAATTGAATGTGAAAATGCTCAGCAAAGATCGCTTTAATTTGTTCTGCTTCATTTAAGCGTAATAAACCGGTATCAACAAACACGCAATTTAATTGATCGCCAATCGCTCGATGCAACAACACAGCTGCAACAGACGAATCCACACCGCCGGATAAACCCAAGATCACACGTTCATCACCCACTTTTTCACGAATGGATTGAATGAGTTCATCCACAATATTTTTCGCTGTCCAATTCGGCTTGCATTGACAAATGTCTAATACAAAACGTTCACACATGCGTAAACCTTGGCGCGTGTGCGAGACTTCAGGATGAAATTGTAAACCATAAAATTGTCGCTCATCATCCGCCATGCCCGCAATGGGACAATTGGTTGTGGTTGCAATCACTTTAAAATGCGGTGGTAATTGGCTAACTTGGTCACCATGACTCATCCATACATCAAGCAATGCCTCGCCTTGATCCGTGCGATGATCTTCGATATCGCGCAATAAACGTGAAGACTCTTTTACCGTCACTTGCGCATAACCAAATTCACGCTTATCTCCCGGCACCACGCAACCGCCCAATTGTTGGGCCATGTCTTGCATACCATAGCAAATGCCTAGTACTGGACATCCTAAAGTAAATACGATCGCTGGGGTTCGTGGCGTCGATGCGTCCGTAACCGTTTCTGGACCACCTGACAAAATAATTCCTGACGGACGAAACTGTTTTATTTCATCTTCACTCATCGCATAAGAATGAATTTCACAATACACACCGATTTCACGAATGCGACGTGCGATTAATTGTGAATACTGGGAACCAAAATCTAAAATTAAAATACGTTGTGCGTAAATATCCATTACAGGTATTTCTCATCAATATGGTAATTGGGCGCTTCTTTTGTAATTTGAACATCATGGACATGACTTTCACGCACACCTGACGGCGTGACTCGAACAAAATGCGGTTTTTTATGCAGATCATCAATAGCAGCACAGCCCGTGTAACCCATCCCAGAACGTAAGCCACCCATTAATTGGTTGATGATGGCAATAATGCTGCCCTTGTAGGGAACTCGACCTTCGATGCCTTCGGGTACCAATTTTTCTGCGTCAGGCGTCATGTCTTGGAAATAACGATCACTGGAACCATGCCGTTGCGCCATCGCACCTAACGAACCCATGCCTCGATAAGATTTGTAAGAACGACCATGGAATAATTCCACTTCACCCGGTGCTTCTTCGGTGCCTGCAAATAATCCGCCAATCATGACGGCATTGGCGCCTGCGGCGAGCGCTTTGCAAACATCCCCAGAATAGCGAATGCCACCGTCGGCAATCACACCCACGTCATATCCTTTTAAAGCGTCACTGACATTCGCAATCGCTGTAATTTGTGGCATACCCACACCTGTCACAATACGGGTGGTGCAAATGGAACCTGGACCAATGCCTACTTTCACTGCATCAACACCTACTTTAGCCAGCGCAAGCGCTGCCTCTTTAGTGGCAATGTTACCTGCAATCACTGCCACCTGTGGATGATGCTTTTTCACCCACCGCACTCGCTCTACTACATTTTTAGAATGACCATGGGCTGTATCGACAACTAACACATCCACGCCTGCTGCGATTAATGCAGCAACACGATCATCAGTATCTGCACCCGTACCGACGGCTGCACCCACACGCAATTGACCTTGATCATCTTTACATGCAAACGGTTTCGCTTGTTCTTTGAGGATATCTTTCACCGTAATCATGCCTTGCAATTGATAGGCATCATTGATCACCAACACCTTCTCAATACGGTGTTTGTGTAATAATTTTTTAACGGTTTCTTTGTCTGCCCATTCATTCACTGTGACTAAACGCGTCTTAGGCGTCATTAAATTTGCAATGGGTTGATCCAAATTCGTTTCAAACCGCAAATCGCGGCTGGTTAAAATGCCCACCAATTGTTGGTTAGCTTCAACCACCGGAAAAGCATAGAAATTAAATTTTTTATTTAACTCCATCACTTCACGGACGGTGGTTTGAGGCGAAATAGTAATCGGATCTTTGACTACGCCACTTTCAAATTTTTTCACTTTTCGGACATGTGCTGCCTGTTCTTCAATAGGCATATTTTTATGAATAATGCCTAGGCCGCCTTCTTGAGCCAGTGCGATGGCTAAACGGGCCTCAGTGACAGTATCCATCGCAGCCGATAAGAGAGGAATATTTAAGGTAATTTGAGGGGTAAGTTGGGTACGTAAATCAACATCTTTAGGTAAAACGGACGATTCCCCAGGCACAAGCAAGACATCATCAAATGTTAAAGCTAATTCGTTTTGTGCAAGGCGTATCATGTTAATTCCCCTACTCTTTTATGTTGAGGTGCAGGTTAAAATTAACGGCCCATTATACACATCTTTTACCTAACTTGTAGCATTTTTAAAGAAAACCCGGCTTTTTGGAAATGGCTTTTTATTGAAGGAGTTATTGTAAACGTTTGCTCTCGGTGTTGGAAAGAAGGACTTGTCTCCCTCGCTTCGTTCAGGATCTCCTTACTGTTGAGGAGATCCCTCGTCGCAAAGAACGCTCCTCGAGATGACAATCGGATGGGTAACGTCCTCGGGATGACAATCGTATGGATAATGTTAAATACGAGCGACTTGCATTATTCGATGCCGCCAGGCACCATTTACATCGCGCAATTAAGCAACGTGGATCAACATGCAAAATTCCCTCTTAGCCAGCGAAAATATTTATACCGTCAGCCGTCTTAATCATGAAGTACGGGCTATTCTTGAAGAAAGTTTTCCCTTCGTTTGGGTGGAAGGTGAAATCTCTAATTTTGCAGCACCGCATTCAGGACACTGGTACTTTTCATTAAAAGATGCGGGAGCCCAAGTGCGCTGTGCGATGTTTCGTCCGCAGCATAAAAAAATTGGTTTTGTGCCTAAAGATGGTATGCATATTCTAATTAAAGCCCGCGTCAGTTTGTATGAAAATCGCGGTGAATTCCAGCTTATCGCTGAAGACATGGAAGAACGTGGCGAAGGCAAATTACGCCGTGCTTTTGAATTATTGAAAAAGAAATTAGAAATAGCAGGTCTTTTTCAAGCGGCGCAAAAAAAGACACTTCCTCCTTATCCTCGACAAATCGGTATCATCACTTCAGCTACCGGTGCTGCCATTCGCGATATCTTAACGGTTTTAAAACGTCGACATCCTTCACTTCCTGTGATCATCTACCCAACCTTGGTTCAAGGAAACACCGCTGCGCCTGCCATTGTTAAAGCCATTGAAATCGCCAACCAACGCAATGAATGTGATGTACTGATTCTTGCGCGTGGCGGTGGTTCATTGGAAGACCTATGGCCTTTTAACGAAGAAATTGTGGCGCTCGCCATTTATAACAGCCAATTACCCATCATCAGTGGCATCGGGCATGAAGTGGATTTTACGATTGCTGATTTCGTCGCCGATGTTCGTGCACCCACGCCTTCGGCTGCGGCTGAATTAGTAGCGCCTGATACGACCGAATTATTACAACTCATTAGCAAAGATAAAAAACATTTATCAGGTCTTTTACAGCAACAATTAGCGAACCATTTGCAAAAATTGCATTGGATGCAAAAACATCTGTTACAACAACACCCGAAACGCCGTTTAAACGAGCAAGCACAACGTTTAGATTTTTGTGAAATGTCATTAGGACATTTAATCAATACAAAACTTTCCAAATTGCAAACACAATTGGCCAATGCTGCCGCCAAGCTCGATGCATTGAGTCCGCTCGCTACACTACAACGCGGATTTGCCATTGCTACCAATGAACAACAACATATTTTGCGCGATGCGCATGCGCTCAGCGTGGGTGATAAAATTTGGGTGCGCTTATTAGAAGGGAAAGTAGGTTGCGAAGTACAACAAATTACCGACGCAATGCAGTTGACACTTGAGGAACCCACTGCTTCGACGGAGTAACTTCATTTTGAATGGTTGCCATTCGAAACTGCGCTGCTTCTTCTACAATGGGGATAGTAGAAATATCTATACCCAGTTGGGTACATATGTCTTTGGTACTTGAATTTTCAGAATGAAATAAATCCCTATTCGTCTCGGGAGGACGATTCCGGGAGAGCAAGTTAGAAAAAGACGCGCCAAAGACAAAACCAGCAATAGCGGCTACCACGAGTGCTCCCAGCACAATAATAAACGTCATGCTAACGCTAACACTTAACATCCCCAAAGCAATCGCCGGCACAAAACCTCCCGACAATAAGGCGATGACAATCACACAAACACCGATAAATCCACCCCAGAGTAGTTTTTGACTAAAGATGGATTTAGCGCGCGCGGTGGATTGGTTTAAACAATGAACCACTGCTGCGGTTTGAAACACATCATGCACATTTAAGCCTGTTTCTGCACTGGCATGAAGATAAGCGATATTAAAGTGTTGTGTAATCTTATTTATTTCAGTTTTTGAGATGGCATATTGTTTAGGATCATGAGACCGAACCCCCAGCAATACTACTGTTGAATTTTTATTGAGGCATTGGATTGTTTCAATATAAGGAACGCAATCTAGAAAAGATTGCTTATTCGTCAAATCAAACACAACAAGGTAAACATCTTTATTGTTGTAAAAATGCTGACGAACTTCATGGTATTTTGCCTCGCCAGAAAGATCCCATAGTTGCAACTTCATTGCCTCAGCCTGTTTTTTACTGAGCTGTACTTGAATCTGTGTTTCTAAATACGCAGCACCGAGAGTGGGTGCGCTATTTACAACAAATTGATTATGTTGATAACGGTGCAGTAAACAAGATTTACCAACGCCAGAAGGACCCACCAATACCATTTGAATGGTGTTCTTTTTATTTTTTTCGCTTGCTTTTCCCATACCATATTTGCACAAATAAAGATCATTATGGAATTTATTATTACATAATAATCAATCAAGGCAAAATCTGGTGGGAATGACTTATTTTTTGGAAAGCTTACGTTGGTAAGCTTTCCCTAGTTTCTGCATTTTTTTTAACGTTAAGTGCAGCTTATTACGCGTTTGTTCTTCTTTTTTTTGTAACAAGTGAACTTTTTTTTTAAGTTTTACTATTAATGCCGCATCTTTTTTCATCACTACCATGTGAAATGATTCTCCAAAAAGATTAGCCTTGCACTAGCATGGGCTTCCCTACTGCCACCGCCATATTTTGCATAAGATTTTCAGCATTCTCTGCTGCATTGTCAGTTGCATTAATGGTTTCGAATAAAGAAACTAAACTTTGCAACTTTTGCATGTTCTTTTCACGTTCGCTCTTTAATTCAGCATTTTCATTACGTAAAACTTCGAGTTCTGTAAATACTAACAACATCCTTTCTTCTAATTTTTGGAATAAAGTGTCTGTCATAAGAATATCCTTCTGTCAATTTAAAATGGGAATAAAAGCAATAGGTACATTTGTATCATGCTTCTTAACAAATGGTAAATAGTTCTTAACCGGTATTTCGACCACACGGTATCCCGTAAAATACGCTTGCAATAAAGGTTGATAGCGTTTTCGGGTAATGAAAATAGCATTTGTGGGTTTTTTGGTTATTATTGGCCAATTCTCTAATAAACTTGCAGACGTTTGCTGCTCTCGATAAGTACCTTTTAGAGGATACGATGCAACCGCTGGTGACAACTGCAAATAAAAATTTATTTTACTTTCTGCATCCAGCAAAACAACGTTCCATTTATCCCAACTTTGAGTTTTTTCTGCTTCATTTTTTACTAAGGTCGCAAAACGCTCCATGCCTGTTTGTGAATAATACCAAGCCGGCAAAATGTCCACAGATAAAAAAAGCAATACAAAAACAGAGAGAATGAATCGTTTCGTCCATACGGCGTATTTCATGTCTTGGCATACAGAAAGCAGCCAATCGGCAGTCAACAAAATCGCGAAGGGCACCAACGGAAGGACATAGTAACTACGTCGCGAACCACTTAATGTTAAAAATAAAAATAATGCGCCCAAAGTACATAAAATCCAGCGTGAGTGTGCAGGCAACTGTCGCCACTGATAAATAAAATAAGCTATCCCGGGTAAAAACAATAATGTCCAAGGCATTAAATAGATGGGCAAGTAAAGAAAATAGGTATAAATAGGGCCTTGATGATCAAAAGGATGAAAATAACGTAAAATATTTTCACGATAAACGAGATAAAGACCATTCTCTTGATACGACCCACCACCAAAATAGCTCGATGCCAAAAAAGGCAACATATATATAAGTAAGGCAGGAAAGAGAGCTGCTACTGTAGAAAAACGTAAATGCTTTGCTAACGAACCTTGTAAGAGCATATCTACGGAAACTGCCATGAAAGGAATCACTGCACCAATTAAACCTTTACAGAGGGAAGTCAGTGCAATAATGACAAAAAATATAAAATAATTATAAAAAGAGGGCTGATCTCGTTTAGAAAAATACCAGGTGATGGCTAGCAAGCTTCCTGCAACATTCAACATGTCTGCACTACTCGTGCGCGCCCAGAAAATAAAATAAAACGTAGTGACTAATAGCCAGCCAGCTAATAGGCCTAATGTTCGATCACGCAATAAGGTGCCTAAACGATAAATTGATGCAATAGCAATTAAACCTGCAAGTGCAGAGGGAAAGCGTAATTCAAACGTAGTCAATTGACCGCTTAGTTTACTAATGCAAGCAATCAGCCAATAAGAAAGCAGCGGCTTATCATAATAGTCATTCTGGCCTAAATAAGGATGTAGAAAATCATGCCGATAGAACATACCGCTAACAATATCGGCCCAGCGGTGTTCTTGTGTCCAAATATCCCTGGCGCCTAACAAAGTAAACAGTAAAAGCAGTGCGGCAATGAATAGATAGCTATATCTTGCTCTTGAACCCCATAAAAAATTGGTCACGTTTCCATTCCCTGATGACAAAACTGGGGCAAATTATACTGAGGACCTTTAAAAATTTATAGACAAATAAAAACCAATCTTGATAATAGATAAAAATTAATCACCATTTTGGGAGAATCTCATGAACTTGCAAGGCAGTCTTGTGGCATTGGTCACCCCCATGGATGAACAAGGTGCAATCGATAAAGCAGCATTGTCGCATTTAATTGATTGGCATCTTGAGGCAAATACGCAAGGTTTTATCATCGCGGGAACGACTGGCGAATGCGCCACTTTAAATGCTGATGAGCAATTTGACTTGGTGAGCACCGTTGTTAGGCAAGTCGCAGGTCGCGTTCCAGTCATTGCAGGAACTGGGACAAATTGCACGCATTCTACTATTAAGTTAAGCGAAAACGCCAAGCGAGCAGGTGCCGATGGTTGTTTAATCGTGACACCCTATTACAACAAACCCACGCAAAATGGTTTATATGCACACTACAAAGCTGTCGCAGACAAAATTGATTTACCTATTATTTTATATAATGTACCCAGTCGTTGTGCTTGTGATTTATTACCAGAAACTGTCGAACGTCTTTCGCAATTGAAAACGATCGTAGGCATTAAAGAAGCGACCGGCAAAATTGAACGTACCCAAGAAATTAAGCAACGGTGTCATGATCGATTTGCTGTTTTTAGTGGTGATGATGCAACTGCCCTCAAACTGATGATCGATGGTGGCGCACAAGGCGTTATTTCTGTAACTGCCAATGTCGCACCCGAAAAAATGCAGGCTTTATGCCAAGCTGCTCTAAAAGGCGATGTGGCTACTGCCGAAAAATTAGATAAGGAATTGTCCTTACTGCATCAACGTTTATTTATTGAATCAAACCCTACGCCCACCAAATGGGTCTTGCAGCAAATGGGTAAAATAAAATCCGGTATCCGTTTACCACTTTTACCACTGGACAGGAGATACCATGACGAGGTAAAAAACGCCATGCAACAAGCAGGAGTGTAATAATGCGTTTATTTATGTGTATGGTACTTTGTTTACCGATTTTTTTAACTGGCTGCAGTTATTTTTCGAAATCACCTGTCATGGGACGAAATAAACATTATTTGTGTGCTTATAGCGTCCCTCCTTTACGCACCTTACCCGGCACACGTGTCGATGCTTTTCATAATGACTATCCGATTCCTGATCGTTGTTATCCCGACTGTGACAAAACCGTCAACATCCTACCGCCAGGTATTCATTAAAAACTAGCAAGATAGCCCAGACTCAGTATAATTCGCTCATGTTTGGAGGGGTACCGAAGCGGTCATAACGGCGCCGACTCGAAATCGGATGGGGAGCTTCAACTCCCACGTGGGTTCGAATCCCACTCCCTCCGAAATAAAAAAGACACTCATTGAGTGTTCTTTTTTATTTTAGCAGCCATCTCGAAGGGCGTCATTGCGAGGAGCGAAGTGGCGAAGGCAATCTATCACTAAGTTTTCCTGGATACTATCTTTCAAAATAACGAATCTACAGCGAGCTTCTGTTAGAAGGATTAGAAGCCGGTTCAGTGGATTGAATAACCGTACCTTGCTTCTGACTAAATAAGCAGCAAGACAAGTACACTCTTTCTATGCACTCTTTTTCGAAATACCTATATCCTGTCTCAAACAAGCTTCTAAACAGAGTATCTCTTCTAGCAATCATCATTGCTCCATAACCAATCAGGGCAGCTCCCAGCACAATTAACATCGCTGCAGAGGGCGCCGTGGCGAAACTTGTTACTATCATGCTAGCGGTTGCGGCAACAATGGCGATTGTACCTAAAAAAATTAATAGACTGCCTACTAAGACATTCATGATGGCTGCTCCATCCATTCTTTGCTTAGGTAGTTGCGGCAAAAGCTTTATTAATGTATCAAAATTACCTTTATCTTTCGGTTGCTTAATACCCTGATTCACCGTGCCTAAAACCTTTGTAAATATAGCTTCGTTTTCATCATCGGTACGATACGAAGTACGGCATTTTTCTATGTTAGTTAAAACATCCTTCCCTGTAGTTCGGAGATCCTTGTTATAGGTATCATCTTGAACGGTTTCCTCTAATTCATGTTTGATTTGATAATAAGAGATATGTTTTGGTTGAAATTGTGATAACAATTTAAAAAAATTATCCTTTTGTATAGAAGAGGACACTGACTTTAATAAATGAGTCAATTCAATATGCAATTGGCTCCATTTTAAAAAAGCCTGATCCTTCTTTTCATTAATATCGTAATCATTAAAATATTGTTGAAGTAACGCTATAAACTTAGAGGCGGCCTCTTTTTGTACAGCATCTTTTAATTGATTTTCTAGTATAGTGATTTGCAAGTTCAAATCTTGTTGAACCGCTTTTAAAGGGTGGTTTTCAGGTAACATCTTATCTT